>CAJDUC010000003.1_pt1 | contig 134285 bp, 110 predicted proteins | sample 7390041 | NCBI WGS metagenome assembly CAJDUC01 (sample SAMEA7055666, study PRJEB34461) | soil metagenome | biome: terrestrial ecosystem; feature: Peninsula; material: soil | place: Antarctica | collected 2016 | reverse complement strand
ACCGGTCGGCGGCCGATCTTGTCCGACAGGCGCCCGGCCAGCGGGATGCACAGCGACATGATCACGAGGATCGGGATGGTGAGCAGGGTGCCGTGCAATTCGTCGTAGCCCTTGGTCGAGGTCAGATACGTCGGCATGTACGAGGTCAGCGCGTAGCCCAGGGAGTTTGCCGCCGCAACGAGGATCATCGCGACGATGATGCCGCGCCAGTGGGCCTTGAATGTGTTGAGGGGGCCGTTCGTGGGAGCGGACTCGTCGGTGAACGACGGGTCGGAGCGGTCCGGCGATGAGGAACGGGATGCGCCAGCCCCATTCCTCCATGACGGGCTGGCCCATCGTGACCTGGAGGATCGAGACGAGCGCGGCACCGATGGCGAAGCCGAGGTAGCTGCCCATGTCGAGCAGGCTTGCGAAGAATCCGCGGTGCTTGTCGGGGGAGTGCTCGCTGACGAACGTAGTGGCGCCGGCGTATTCGCCTCCGGTCGAGAAGCCCTGGACGAGCTTCGTGAAGACAAGGAGCGCCGCGGCGAGCATACCGACCATGGCGTAGCTCGGGAGCAGGCCGACCGCGAAGGTGGACGCGGCCATCAGCATCAGCGTCATCGACAGCACCTTCTGGCGGCCGATCTTGTCGCCGAGCCAACCGAAGAAGACTCCACCGAGCGGGCGAGCGATGAAGGTCGCCGCGAAGGTGCCGAGCAGGAACAGAGTCTGGACGGTCTTGTCGGCCTCCGGCAGGAAGACCGGACCCATGGTCGTGATCAGGTAGCCGAAGACACCGACGTCGTACCATTCCATAGTGTTACCGACGATGGTTCCGCCGAGTGCCTTCTTGAGGCGGGACTGGTCGACCACGTTGACGTCGGCGACCTTTAATCTGCGCGGCAGGAGGGGTTTCCTGGTCTTTCCCTTGGCGCTCGAAGCGCCCTTCTTCGGAGCGGACATACTGGTGGAACTGGGCAATTTGGCTTCTCTCGTGGAGATCAATAGCTAACGAAATGCAGGGGCCCTGGTTCGGGCATAAAGTAAGATTTTAGCGCGAAACCGCCGTCAAGCCGAATTTTTGCGGGGGATAGGGCCTCTGGACAGGGCTTTGCCGTGGCCACAGTGCGGTGTCGCGGGAAGCCTCGCCGCAGCATCCGGCACCTAGGCTGGTGCCCATGACTGACTCCGTGAAATTCTGGTTCGACCCCTCCTGTCCCTGGGCCTGGATGACATCCCGCTGGGTCGGCGAGGTCGCCGAGGCGCGCGGATTCGAGGTGACCTGGTGCGTGATGAGCCTGGCCGTGCTGAACGAGAACAACGACGTCAGCGACGAGTACCGCGCCTTCTTCCCGAGGGCACTGAAGTACACACGCCTGGTGCAGGCCGCGCAGGAGCTGCACGGCCAGAAGACCGTGAAGGCGCTCTACGACGCCCTCGGCACCCGCATCCATCCCGGTGGGAGCATCCTGCCCGACGAGGTCATCCCGGCCGCGCTGGCGGAGGTCGGACTTCCCGCCTCCTTCGCCGAGTGGGCCGACAGCACCCGCTACGACGAGCAGATGCGCGCCAGCCACTTCGACGGGATGAACCGGGTCGGCCAGGATGTCGGCACCCCGGTGATCGCGGTCAACGACGTGGCCTTCTTCGGCCCCGTGGTGTCCCCGGCACCCAAGGGCGAGCAGGCGCTCGCGCTCTGGGATGGTGTCGTCGCCGTGGCCAGCTACGACGGCTTCTTCGAGATGAAGCGAACGCGCACGGTCGGACCCATTTTCGACTAGACGCGCGGCGCCGCCGGACCAGGCACTGCCCGACGAGACCCGGCCCGGCAAATAGACTCCTGTCATGCGCATTCATATCGCCACCGACCACGCCGGACTCGACTTCAGCCGCCACCTCATCGAGCACCTTACCGAGGCCGGCCACGATGTGGTCGACCACGGCCCGCAGAGCTACGACGCGCTGGACGATTACCCCGCTTTCTGCATCAACGCGGCCCAGGCGGTCGTCAACGACCAGACGACGGGAACCGAGGCGCTCGGCGTGGTCTTCGGCGGGTCGGGCAACGGCGAACAGATGGCGGCCAACAAAGTCGTCGGAGCCCGGGCCGCCCTGGTCTGGAGCCTGAACACCGCCAAGCTCGCCCGTGACCACAACGATGCCAACGTTATCTCGATCGGCGCGAGGCAGCACACCATTGACGAGACCATCTCGTTCATCGACGCGTTCATCGCCGAGCCCTTCTCCGGCGACGAACGTCACGTGCGCCGCATCAGCCAGCTCGCGGAGTACGAGACGACCCGCGACATCGCCGGCAAGAACGTCACCGGCAAAAACATCGTGCGCTAGCGTGCCAGAGGGCCACTCCGTACACCGCATCGCCCGCCAGTTCGCCCGCAATTTCGTCGGTCGAACGGTTCATCTGTCGTCTCCCCAGGGCCGGTTCGTCACGGGCGCCGCACTCCTCGACGGCCACGTGATGACGGATGCCCGCGCCGTGGGCAAGCAGATGTTCCTCGAGTTCGACAACGGCCTCTGGCTGCGCGTGCACCTCGGGATGTACGGAGCGTGGGACTTCGCCGGCGACATCGTGATGGATGCGACGATCGCCTCCGCCAACGGACGGATGGGCCAGACCAACCAGCAGGGAACCGATCTCGATCCGGTCGTGCTCGACTCGGCCGGCGAGAACTCGATGCACAGCATCGGGGCCCCGCGACGCACCCGGGTGCGGATGGCCGAGCAGGAGAAGGAGATCGACCGGCTCGACTCGTTCCCGCCCGAACCGGTCGGCCAGGTGCGGGTGCGCCTGCTCACCGACACCGTCTCCGCGGACCTCCGCGGCCCCACGGCCTGTGAGGTGCTCGACCCGGCGCAGGTGCAGGCGGTAATCGCGAAAGCCGGGCCCGACCCCCTGCTGGACGACGGCCCCGCGGCCGAGGACCGGTTCACCGCGGTGGTGCTTCGCAAACCCACCCCGATCGGGATCCTGCTGATGGACCAGTCCGTCGTCAGCGGCATCGGAAACGTCTACCGCGCCGAACTGCTGTTCCGGGCACGGGTGAACCCCTTCGCCCCGGGCAAGTCCCTGACCGAGGAGACCGTGCGCGGGCTCTGGCGGGACTGGGCCCATCTGCTTCGCATCGGGGTGGAAACGGGGCAGATGATGACCATGGACGACCTGACCGACGACGACTGGCGAGCGGCCATGAAGAATCGCGCCGACCGGCACTGGGTCTACAAGCGCGAAGGTCTGCCCTGTCGGGTGTGCGGGACGCACATCACCCTCGCGGAGATGGGCGCCCGAAAACTCTATTTCTGCCCGCGCTGCCAGGCCTGACCAGCTGGCCTGACGAGCAGGCCTGACGAGCAGGCCTGACGAGCAGGCCTGACGAGCATGCCTGACCAGCCAAGCCGCACCCGCCCGGCCCAGCCACCCGGCCGTATTCGCCCCTCGAGACAGGACCCGCCAAATGAGACACACTCCCTCCTTCGCGTTGGACGACGCGGCCGAGATCAGGCGCCTGGTGCGGGAGAACCCCTGGGCGACCATGATCAGTCACACCTCCGCTGGGGAACTGGTGGCCTCGCACTACCCGGTCGTACTCGCCGAGGGCAGCGACGAGACCGGTGACGAGGCCGGCGACGACATCGTGCTCCTCAGCCACGTGGGCCGCCCCGACGAGGAGTTGCACGAACTCGGCCGGCACGAGCTTCTGGTGGTGATCCAGGGCCCGCACGGCTACATCTCGCCCGGGTGGTACGACGCGTCACCGGCCGTGCCCACCTGGAACTTCATCACCGCGCACCTGTACGGGGTCCCGGAGCTGCTCAGCGCCACCGAGAACCTCGCGGTGCTCGACCGGCTCGTCGATCACTTCGAGGACCGGATGCCGGTGCCCCGGCGAATGAACGCCACCGCCCAGAACGCCGCGTACGCCGCCCGAATCTCCGCCGGGGCGGTGGGGTTCAGGCTGCGGGTGACGCGGGTCGTCGCCAAGAGCAAGCTCAGCCAGAACAAGCCGCCGGAGACCGTCGCCCGCATCATGACCGAACTTGAGGGCTCCGGGCCGTACGCCAGCCCCACACTCGCGGCCGAGATGCGCCGGGTGCACGGCCCGAACGAAGGGACTGACCGCCCATGACCGGAGCCACGCACACGCTACGAAATGCCCGCCTGCCCGGCAGCGACGAACGGGTCGATGTCAGCATCCAGGACGGGGTCATCAAACGGATCGGCTTCGTGGATGCCTCGACGTCGGGGGAGAGCGTCGACCTCGGCGAGCGTTGGCTGGTCCCCGGGCTGTGGGACAACCATGTGCACTTCAGCCAGTGGGCGCAGACCGCACGACGTCTGGATCTGTCCGCCACGACGAGCGCGGCCGACGCCGCAGCCCTCGTGCACGAGCGTCGGCCGGAGGTGCCGGCGGGGGAGACCCTCGTGGGCTTCGGATTCCGCGACGGACTGTGGCCGGATGCCCCGGGCCGCGCTGTGCTGGACGCCGCCTCCGCGGGGGTGCCGGTCGTGCTCGTCAGCGGTGACCTGCACAGTTGCTGGCTGAACTCCACGGCGCTCGCCGCGCACGGGTTCCCCGACCACCCCACCGGGCTCCTTCGCGAGGAAGACGCCTTCGCCGTGGTCAAGGCCCTCGGTGCCGTGCCCGAGGTCGTCATGGACGGGTGGGTCGACACGGCGGCGCGCGCCGCGGCTGCCCGCGGTGTGGTGGGCATCGTGGACATGGAGATGGCCTGGAACCCGGGGGACTGGCAGCGCCGGATCGCCGCGGGAACCGACGTGCTCCGGGTCGAGACGAGCGTCTACAGCCAACATCTGGACCAGGCGATCACGCTCGGGCTGCGCTCGGGCGACGCGCTCGCCGGTGCCGGAGGGTTGGCCATCATGGGCCCGTTCAAGGTCATCACCGACGGGTCGCTCAACACCCGCACCGCGTACTGCTTCGACGAGTACCCGGGGCTCGAGGGTCAGCCCGGCGGGCACGGACTCCTCACGGTGCCGGCGGACCGGCTCGTCGGCCTGATGCGCCGGGCGGCCGGCAACGGCATCCGGCCCGCCGTGCACGCCATCGGGGATCGGGCCAACAGCCTGGCCCTCGACGCCTTCGCCGAGGTCGGCTGCGCGGGAAGCATCGAACACGCCCAGCTGCTCCGCGAGGAGGACGTGGCCCGGTTCTCCGCCCTCGGGGTCATCGCCAGCGTGCAACCCGAGCACGCCCTGGACGACCGCGACGTCGCCGACCGGTATTGGGCCGGCCGTACCGGGCGGGCGTTCGTGCTCAAGTCGCTGCTCGACGCGGGCGCGAGCCTGGCCCTCGGCAGCGACGCCCCGGTCGCGCCGCTGGACCCGTGGGTGACCATTGCCGCGGCCGTCGGCCGCACGCGCGGAGACCGTGAGCCGTGGGAGCCGGGACAAGCGATATCCCGACAGGCGGCGGTCGCCGCATCCGCCAGGGGGCGGCACGCGATCGCGGTCGGCGATCCGGCCGACCTGGCTGTCTGCGAGATCGACCCGTTCGTCGCCTCCGTCGCCGACCTCAGGCTTATGCCCGTTGCCGCCACGCTCCTCGCCGGCCGGTTCACCCACGACACGCTCCGGGGCTGAGCCGGGCCTGGGCCGCGCCTGCCGGGGGTTTCCCCCCGTGCGCATCCGGTTGCCTGCCGGATTTCGGCGGTCCCGCCCGCCCGGAAGGCTGGATTCAGGCACACTGGCTGAAGGAGAACCATGAGCGAGACCGCAACACCCGCGACAGCAGCACCCGCGACAGCAACACCCACGACAGCAACACCCACGACGAGGGACGACCCGATGGACAGCAGCACGGAGCGGCCGGCCTCCCGCCGTGGCGGCTACGGAGCGCTCTGGCGCCGGGTGCCACGGGAGCTCGGCTTCCTGCTGCCCACCCTGCCGATCGCCGTGGTGGGACTGTCCGTGCTGAGCACCGTGTTCTTCACCGGCGCCGGCATGATCGCCATCTTCGTCGGCCTGTTCATCGTCGTACTGGCGCTGTATCTGGCCCGCGGCTTCGGCCTGGTCGAACTGGCCAGGCTGCGCTGGGCCGGCCAGGCCCCGATCACCCGGCCGCGCTGGGACCCGGTCGGCGAACCTGCAACGCCGCTGCGCACTGTGCTCGGCCCGCTGGTCAACGGCCACTACTGGCTCTACCTGCTCCACGGCATGATCGTCAACTTCATCGTCGGCCTGGTCAGCTGGACCTTCACCGTGGTCTGGCTGGCCGTCGGCCTCGGCGGCATCAGCTTCTGGTTCTGGGGCCGGTTCCTGCCGGCCGACGACTTCCTGCCGGCCGACGACGGCGCCAGGGTCTGGCTCTACGAGGTGGTGACCGGCTGGATGCCGCCCGGCACCACCCTCACCATCGACCCGCTCCTCGGCGAGAGCCTGCTGCAGCTCGTGCTCGGCGTGCTCTTCCTGGCCACGCTGCCCCTGGTCACCCGGGGCTTCACCGCCCTGCACCGATTCATCGCCTGGGGCATGCTCGGAGCCTGGCGTTCCGAGGCCCTGCAGCGTGAGGTCGCCGACCTGAGCGCGTCCCGGGGGGCGGCCGTGTCCGCCGAGGACCAGTCCCTGCGCCGGCTCGAACGCGACATTCACGACGGACCGCAGCAGCGGCTCGTGCGCCTGCAGATGGATCTCGCCAGCGCCGAGCGCAAGCTCGACACCGACCCCGCGGCCGCCCGCGGACTACTCGTCGAGGCCCGGGCACAGGCCCACGACACCCTCGAGGAGTTGCGGGCGCTGTCCCGCGGTCTGGTGCCGCCGATCCTCCAGGACCGCGGCCTGATCGCCGGTCTCGAGTCGCTCGCCGCCCGCAGCACCGTCCCCGTGAGCCTCGAGCTGACCGTCGACCCGGCGATGCGTTTCCCGTCGGAGATCGAACGCAGCGCATACTTCGCGGCGTCCGAGCTGCTCACCAACGCCGCCAAGCACTCCGGGGCCAGCGGCATCCGGTTGCATCTGGCGCTTCGCCGGGGGCCGGACGGTGACATCACCTGGCTGGACCTCTGGGTGATCGACAACGGCGTCGGCGGCGCCGTTCCGACGCAGTCGCACGGCCTGCGCGGCCTGGACGAGCGCTTGCGCGGCTTGCGCGGGGTGCTCTCGATCGCGAGCCCCGCCGGTGGGCCGACCGCGGTCGGGGCGCACATCCCGCTGACCGACATCGTGCCCGGCTCGATCGCCCTATCCTGAAAAGGTGACCCAGCCAGAGCTCGCGACGAATGCCGCCTACGCCCACCCACCATTGCGTCTGGTGCTGGCCGAAGACTCGCTCCTGCTGCGCGAGGGACTGATCCGGCTCTTCGACGAGGCCGGCTTCGTGACCGTCGCCTCCTATGGTGACGGCGAGTCCCTGCTCGCCGAGGCCGACCGGCTGAGACCGGACGTCGCCGTGCTCGACGTGAGGATGCCGCCTACCTTCCGGGACGAGGGCGTGCGCGCGGCCCTGGAACTGCGGCGCCGGCTGCCGACGGTGGGCATCCTGCTGCTCAGCCAGTACGTCGAGGGCACCTACGCGCACGAGCTCCTCGCCGCGGGCGAGGGCGGGATGGGCTACCTGCTCAAGGACCGGGTGGCGTCGCTGGAGGACCTCACCGACGCGGTCACCCGGATCGCCGCCGGCGGCACCGTGCTCGACCCTCAGGTGGTGCGCGAGCTGATCAACCGGCGCACGGACCCGCTCGCGGCGCTCACCCCGCGCGAACGGGACGTGCTCGGGCTGATGGCGGAAGGGCGCACCAACGTGGGGATCGCCTCCGCGCTCGTGATCGGGGTCGGCGCGGTCGAGAAGAACGTCACCGCCATCTTCCAGAAGCTGGGACTGGACGACTCGGGTTCGGACCATCGTCGTGTGCTCGCGGTGCTCGCCTTCTTCCGGCACTAGCCGGCCCCCGCGGTGGTCGAGACCACGCCGGTGGTCGGGCCGAACGCCGGTGGTCCGGCTTGTCGAGACCCGCTCCATATCCACACCCCGACCGGCACGCAGACACCCCGCGGAGGGAGGACACTGGGAGCATGAGCGCAATCGAGAACTCCAAGCTGGCCATCATCGGCGCCGGCGCCGTCGGCACCTCCCTTGCCTACGCCTCCCTGATCCGCCAGTCCGCCCGTGAGGTGGTGCTCTACGACATCAACGAGCCCAAGGTTGAGGCCGAGGTTCTCGACCTCGCTCACGGCACCCAGTTCACCGGGGCGTCCTGCGTGTCCGGCGGCGCGGACCTCGACCTGATCTCCGGGGCGAACATGGTCGTGATTACCGCCGGTGCCCGGCAGCATCCAGGCCAGTCCCGCCTGGACATGGCCGGGGTCAACGTCGGGATACTGCGTGACCTGATGCCGAAACTCGTCGAACGCGCTCCCGACGCCGTCTACATGATCGTCACCAACCCCTGCGACATTCTCACCTACGCGGCCCTGCACTTCAGCGGGCTCCCGTCGAACCGCGTGTTCGGCTCCGGAACCGTGCTCGACTCCTCACGGCTGCGCTGGCTGCTCGCCCACCGGGTCGACGTCGCCATCGCTAACGTGCACGCCGTCATCGTCGGCGAACACGGCGACTCCGAGTTTCCGCTCTGGTCGCAGGCCAGGGTCGGCCCGGTCTCGCTCGACCAGTGGGTCGCGGATGACATCTCGCCCATCACCGACGGCCGCGCGAAGTTCTCCGAGTCCGAATTCGAGGCCATCACCGAGGACGTCAAGACCGCCGCCTACCGGGTGATCGCCGGCAAGGGGGCCACTAACTACGCGATCGGGCTGTCCGGGGCGCGGATCGTGGAGGCGGTCCTCCGCGACGAGGGTGCCGTCCTTCCGGTCAGCTCCGTGCTCACCGGGTACCGCGGCGTGAGCAACGTGGCGCTATCCGTGCCGACCGTGGTCAACGCGGATGGTGTCTCCCGGGTGATCGAAGTGCCGTTCTCCGACGCGGAGCAAGCCCTGTTCGAGCACTCGGCCGACACGCTGCGGGCGACCCTGAACCGGCTCGGCCTGGCCTGAACCGGCCAGCGCGCGGTCCGGATTCTTCCAAAGGTGCGAAGGCCCTGACCCGCCAGGTGAAACCGGACTCGCGTCCTTGCTCAGCGGGATGTCGCCGGGCATCCGATCGTCACGGTGCGCGAGGACCACGACCGCTCTTCGTGCCCCGCGACCGGGCCGAGGACGCCCTCCGTGCCCTCGCCTCGCTCGCACCCGCCGGCGAACCACTGACCTGAGAAGGCCAGGTGGCCAGAGGAGGCTAGGTGGCCAGAGCAAACCCGCTCCCGCCCGGGGCCGGTCAGGTTCGCGCGACCAGCAGGTAGGTGAGGTAGAGCAGGTATGCCGCGACGAAGGCCGCGCCCTCGAGCCGGCGAATCCGGTGGCCGGAGAGGAACACGGGAACGCAGGCGATCGAGGCTGCGACCATGACCGGGATGTCGATGGCGATCAGGGGAGGGTCGACGGGGATACCGTCCGACGGCACGAGCGCGATCGCGCCGAGCACGAACACGATGTTGTAGATGGTGCTGCCGAGCAGATTGCCGATGGCGAGGTCCCGCTCCTTGCGGAGCGTGGCCACGATCGCGGTGACGAGTTCCGGAGCCGAGGTGCCGATCGCCACGATGGTGAGCCCGATCACGGTCTCGGAGACCCCGAAGCCTCGCGCGATCTTGACCGCACCGTCGACGAGCCAGTCCGCACCGACGACGATCACCGCGAGGCCGGCGACGAGCCAGACCACGTTGCGTACCAGGTCCGCCTTTGACGCGACCTCCCGCTTCGTGACGCCGTACTCACGGGCGAACTCACGGCGCACCCCGGCGGCCTCATGGCGGGCGGCCCGCACGATCAACAGCGTGTAGACCACGCCGAGGGTGAGCAGAAGCGCCCCGTCCAGGCGGGAGAGCATCCCGTCGGCGGTGAGCAGGAACATCAGCGCGGAGGCGACGACGATCACCGGCAGGTCAAGCTTCAGGGTCTGAGAATGCAGCCGAACCGGGCGCAGCAGGGCGACGAGCCCGAGGATGAAGAGCACATTGAGTGCGTTCGTGCCCGCGATGTTGCCGATCGCGAGCGAACCGCTGCCCTTTACCGCGGCGTCGATGCCGATCGCCAGTTCCGGGGCGCTCGTGCCGACGGCGACGATCGTGACGCCGATGACCATCGGCGAGATTCCGAACCTGGCAGCGATGCGGCTGCCACCGCGAACAACCAGTTCGGCGCCGCCGATCACGGCAAGCAAGCCGATGAGCAACTCGCCGAACTCCATGATTTGAGACTACTCAGGAACGCGGCCGCCGACCGAATGCCGCCCGGACCGGGGTGTTCTAGCGCACCCGGTTCAGGGCTTCCTCGAGAAGCTCGATGATGGTCAGGTCGTCGACCCCCACCGGTACATCGTGGAGGTCTGCTTCCGATTCGGTGATGACGCCGGCCTCCACGAGCGCCTCGAGCACGTTTCGGCCGTAGGCGCGGGCGAACTTGAGGGCGGATGCGACATCGGGTTTATCGCCGCGCCGCCACCTGCTGATTGCCGAGGGGTCGAACTCTGCCGTGCGCGCAACCTCGGCGCCCGGCACCCCGTTTGATACCGCTACAACGTATTTCCACCATCGGGTTGTGGTCATGCGCCGAGTGTAAGTGCGCATGCGCAACCTGCACAAGGGCACGACCACGGCGACAAGCGCTCGGCACGGTCGGATAAATGCGACTGGTCCGGCCGGGAATTCGGAGGGGATGACGGGAATCGAACCCGCGCCATCAGTTTGGAAAACTGAGGCTCTACCATTGAGCTACATCCCCAGGCGCGGTCTCCCGCGCACTCGATTACTTTAGTACACGTTCCGGGGTGTCTGGTGCACGGCGGTTCGCTTTCCCGTGCTGACCGTGCAGTAGACTTACCGAGGTCATTCCGCTGGTGCGTGAGCTTTGCGCGTCAGGAGAGTGACTCCAACGGGTTGAGAAAATATCCGGGGCGTAGCTCAGCTTGGTAGAGCGCTCGGTTTGGGGCCGAGAGGTCGCAGGTTCGAATCCTGTCGCCCCGACAATCATCCCCCCAGAACATCGTTCGAACACAGGAGATACCCACGTGAAGTCCACGGTCGAAAAGCTGAGTCCCACGCGCGCCAAGGTCACCATCTCGGTGACCCCCGAGGAACTGAGGCCCAGCATCACCCACGCCTACGGGCACATTGCCGAGGACATCAACATCCCCGGCTTCCGCAAGGGCAAGGTTCCGCCGCCCATCATCGACCAGCGCGTCGGCAAGTCCGCGGTGCTCGAGCACGCGGTCAACGAGAGCCTTGACGGTTTCTACCGCTCGGCCGTCGAGGAGCACAAGCTGCGTCCGCTCGGCCGCCCCGAGGCAGACATCGTCGAATGGCCCAGCGACAAGGACTTCTCCGGAGACCTGCTCCTGGCCATCGAGGTTGACGTGCGCCCCGAGATCGACCTGCCCGCCTACGCGGGCCTCAAGCTCACCGTCGACGCCGTCGAGGTGACCGACGAGGACGTCACCGAGGAGCTCGACCAGCTGCGCAGCCGCTTCGGCACGCTCGTCACGGTCGACCGCCCCGCCACCACGGGTGACTTCGCCCAGATCGACCTGATCGCCAGCATCAACGGCGTCGAGGTCGACAACGCCACCGGTATCTCCTACGAGGTCGGCTCCGGCGACCTCATCGACGGCATCGACGAGGCGCTCGAGTCCCTCACCGCCGGCGAGACCACCACCTTCAACTCCGCCCTGATGGGTGGCGACCACGAGGGTGAGACCGCCGAGATCATCGTCAAGGTCATCGCCGTCAAGGAGCGCGAGCTTCCGACCGCCGACGACGACTTCGCGCAGATCGCCAGCGAGTTCGACACCATGGCCGAGCTCACCGAGAGCCTCAAGGCGCAGGTCCTGCGCTCCAAGGCCTTCGGCCAGGGCAGCCAGGCCCGGGAGAAGCTCGTCGAGCAGCTCCTCGCCTCGGTCGAGGTTCCGATCCCCACGTCGATCATCGAGGACGAGGTTCGCCGCCACCTCGAGGGCGAGAACCGCCTCGAAGACGACGAGCACCGCGCCGAGGTCACCGAGTCCAGCGAGAAGACCTTCCGCCAGCAGATCGTGCTCGACACCATCGCAGAGGTCGAGAAGGTCCAGGTCAGCCAGGACGAGCTCACCCAGTACCTGATCCAGGGTGCCAGCCAGTACGGCATGGACCCGAGCGAGTTCGTTCAGGCACTGAGCGGCAACGGCCAGATCCCGTCGATGGTCGCCGAGGTCGCCCGCAACAAGGCCCTCGCGATCGCGCTCGGCAAGGCAGAGGTCGTCGACTCCAACGGCGCACCGGTCGACCTGTCCGAGTTCGCGGCCGTCGCCGCGAACGACGAGACCGTCGAAGCCGAGGAAGCCGAGGAAGCCGAGGTGGCTCCCGAGGCCGACGCAGCTCCGGCCGCGCCGAAGAAGAAGGCCGCAGCAAAGAAGTAGCACTTTCAGGAAACGGGGCCGGATGTCACAGACATCCGGCCCCGTTTTTGCATTCGGCGGCCCGGCCGCGTCCCGCCCGCATCCCCGGCGGAGCGGCGCGCTCTGCGGTGGGCAATCTGCCGAGGGCGAACACGGCTGTTCCGGCGCAGTTCACCCTATAGATTCATTCTGAAGCGACAAGCGAAACGGAGCGCGACATGGCCGATATGGCACCTACACCCGGCGTTTTTGACCGACTGCTCAAAGACCGCATCATCTGGCTCGGTTCAGAGGTTCGGGACGAGAACGCCAACGAGATCTGTGCCAAGATCCTGTTGCTGGCGGCGGAGGACTCGGAGCGGGACATCTTCCTGTACATCAACTCGCCCGGTGGCTCGATCACGGCCGGCATGGCCATCTACGACACGATGAAGTTCGTGCCGAACGACATCGTCACGGTCGGCATCGGACTCGCCGCGTCGATGGGCCAGTTCCTTCTGTCCTCCGGCACCAAGGGCAAGCGCTACATCACCCCGAACGCTCGTGTGCTGCTGCACCAGCCGTCCGGTGGATTCGGAGGCACGGCCGCCGACATCCAGACCCAGGCCAAGGTCATCCTCGACATGAAGAAGCGGATGGCCGAGCTGACGGCAGAGCAGACCGGCAAGTCGGTCGAGCAGATCCTCATCGACAACGACCGCGACAACTGGTTCACCGCCCAGGAGGCCGTGGCATACGGCTTCGTCGACCACCTGCGCGAATACGCGTCGGACGTGGTCGGCGGCGGCGGCACCGACGACTCAGTGAACAAGAAGTAGGACGGGCAGAAACGACATGGAATTCACGAATTTTGGTCACCAGGCCGGGGGCCGCGCCCCGCAGTCGCCGGAGGCCCGCTACATCCTCCCCACCTTTGAGGAGCGCACGGCCTACGGCTACAAGCGTCAGGACCCCTACGCGAAACTCTTCGAGGACCGCATCATCTTCCTCGGCGTCCAGGTCGACGACGCGTCCGCCGACGACGTCATGGCTCAGCTCCTCGTGCTCGAAAGCCAGGATCCCGACCGCGACATCGTGATGTACATCAACTCACCGGGTGGCTCTTTCACCGCGATGACGGCGATCTACGACACGATGCAGTACATCCGACCGCACATCCAGACGGTCTGCCTCGGCCAGGCGGCGTCCGCCGCTGCCGTGCTGCTCGCCGGCGGTACTCCCGGCAAGCGACTCGCGCTGCCGAACGCGCGCATCCTGATCCACCAGCCGTCGGCCGGTGGCCAGGGTGGCGGGCAGGCGTCCGACATCGAGATCCAGGCCGCCGAGATCCAGCGGATGCGCGAGTGGCTCGAGTTCACCATCGCGCACCACTCCAACCGCACGGCGGAGCAGGTGCACAAGGACATCGACCGCGACAAGATCCTCGGCGCTCCCGAGGCCCTCGAATACGGCCTGATCGACCAGATCCTGACCAGCCGCAAGAACGTGCCGACGCTCGTCAAGTAGCTCTTCGCAACAATTGCGAGACGATCACGACGGATGCCCGACTGCCCAGCAGCCGGGCATCCGCTGTTTTTCGGGGCCGACGGCGGTTTCCCGGGACACCGCCGTTATCGCATTTCGACCGGCCCGCACGGCTTGCACACCACAGTCACAGGCACAGGCTAGGCTCAGTTCAGCGATACCAGCAATACCGATGGAGGAGGCTGACGGATGGCCCGAATAGGCGAGAGTGCCGACCTGTTGAAGTGTTCCTTCTGTGGGAAGAGTCAGAAGCAGGTCCAGCAGCTCATTGCGGGCCCCGGCGTGTACATCTGCGACGAATGCGTCGAACTGTGCAACGAGATCATCGAAGAACGCCTGGCCGAGGCCGGCGCCGAGGAAGGCAGCGGAGAGTTCGACCTGCCCAAGCCCAAGGAGATCTTCGGATTCCTTGAGGAATACGTCATCGGGCAGGAAGCCGCCAAGCGCGCCCTCGCCGTTGCCGTCTACAACCACTACAAGCGCGTGCGCGCGCGTGCCACCCTGACGGCGGCCGACGCGATCCACGACGACGTGGAGATCGCCAAGTCCAACATCCTCCTGATCGGGCCGACCGGTTGTGGCAAGACCTACCTCGCCCAGACCCTCGCCAAACGCCTGAACGTGCCCTTCGCGGTGGCGGATGCGACGGCACTGACCGAGGCCGGCTACGTCGGCGAAGACGTCGAGAACATCCTGCTCAAGCTGATCCAGGCCGCCGACTACGACGTGAAGCGCGCCGAGACCGGCATCATCTACATCGACGAGATCGACAAGATCGCCCGCAAGGCCGAGAACCCGTCGATCACGCGCGACGTCTCCGGCGAGGGTGTGCAGCAGGCCCTGCTGAAGATCCTCGAGGGCACGGTCGCCTCGGTTCCGCCGCAGGGCGGCCGCAAGCATCCCCACCAGGAATTCATTCAGATCGACACGACCAACGTGCTGTTCATCGTGGCCGGGGCGTTCGCCGGCCTGGACGACATCATCTCCACCCGTGCCGGAAAGAAAGGCATCGGCTTCGGTGCCCCGCTGCACAGCAAGGGCGACGACGTCAACCTGTTCAGCGAGGTGCTCCCCGAGGACCTGCACAAGTTCGGCCTGATCCCGGAGTTCATCGGCCGGCTGCCCGTGGTGACCACGGTCACCCAGCTCGACCAGGTGGCCCTGATGCAGATCCTAACCGTTCCGCGCAACGCCCTCGTGCGCCAGTACCAGCGCATGTTCGAGCTCGACGGGGTCGAACTCGAATTCGAGCAGCCGGCCCTCGAAGCCATCGCGGACCTGGCCGTTCTGCGCAAGACCGGTGCTCGCGGCCTCCGCGCCATCATGGAAGAGGTGCTCGGCCCGATCATGTTCGAGGTGCCGTCGAGCTCCGAAGTAGCCAGGGTCGTCGTGACCCGGGCCGCCGTGCTCGAGAACGCCGAACCGACCATCGTGCTTCACAAGGCCCGCCGGGTGGAGAAGTCCGCCTGACCCGTGGGGGCGTTCCGCCCTGACCCTCCGGCCCGATCGACCAGCGCCGGGTGACCGACCAAGCCGGCCTGACCGACCAGTTCGGCCCATTCGACTCCAGAGGAGCCGTCTCCTGTACCAGCCGGTCTTTGCGGGGATCGTGGCGGCCCTCACGGGCTTCGCCAGTTCCTTCGTGCTCGTGGTCGCCGGGCTGCAGGCCGTGGGTGCTTCCGATGCCCAGGCCGCATCCGGACTATTCGCGTTGTGCCTTGCCGTCGGCGTCACCTGTATCGCCCTGCCCTGGTACTTCCGGATGCCGATCTCGTTCGCCTGGTCCACGCCGGGGGCAGCCCTGCTCGTGGCCGCCGGGCAGACCACCACCGACTTCGCCGCCGCGATCGGCGCATTCCTCGTCTGCGGAATCCTGATCGTGTTGAGTGGACTCTGGCCGTGGCTCGGGCGCACGATCACGAGCATTCCCAAACCGATCGCCGCTGCCATGCTCGCCGGGATCCTCTTCCCGATCTGCCTGGCCCCCGTGACCGCGTCGGTGGAGCAGCCACTGCTCTTCGTTCCCGTCGTCGCTGTCTGGCTCGTGCTCTACCGGCTCGCTCGCTCCTTAGCCGTGCCGGCGGCCATGCTCGTCGCCGCGATCGGCATCGCCCTCACCGCGGGAACCGGGTGGATGACCGCCGCCTCCTCCGCGCCCGCCCTCGTCTTCGTGTCGCCGGTGCTCGACCCGGTTGTGATCGTGAGTCTGGGCATTCCCCTGTTCATCGTGACCATGGCCGGCCAGAACGTGCCCGGCTTCGTCGTGCTGTCGACCTTCGGCTACCGGCCCCCGCCGCGCGCCATCCTCGTGGGCTCCGGGCTGGCAAGCCTGGCGGCTTCCCTGTTCGGCGGGCATGGGATCAACCTGGCCGCCATCACGGCAGCGCTGATGGCCGGGCCCGACGCCCACCCGGACCGGTCGAAGCGCTGGGTCGCCACGGCCACGTCGGGCGTCGCCTACCTGGTGCTCGGGCTGGGCGCGGGATACGCGGCGGCCCTGGTCTCGGCCTCCCCGCCGATCCTGATCACCGCGGTGGCCGGCCTGGCCCTCCTCGGCGCCCTTGTGACGAGCCTCACGACCGCCCTGGACGACGCGCGGCACCGGATCACGGCCGTCGCGACCTTCCTCGTGACGGCCTCCGGCATCTCGGTGCTCGGGATCGGGTCGGCATTCTGGGGGCTGCTGGTCGGTGGCGCGGTCATGCTCTGGCTCGGCCGGGCAACCGAGGGTGCGGGCCGGGCCTAGTTCAAGCCGCGCCGATCGAGCAGCGGCTGGATCCGGGCGTCCCGGCCGCGGAAGTCCCGGTAGGCGGCGAGCTGGTCGACGCTGCCCCCGACTCCCAGCAGGCGGTGGCGGAACCGGTCGCCGTTCTCACGGGTCAGGCCGCCGTTCTCGGTGAACCATTCGACGGTGTCGGCGTCGAGAACCTCGCTCCAGATGTACGAGTAGTAGCCCGCGTCGTAGCCGCCCGCGAAGGTGTGGGCGAAATAGGTGCTCGCGTAGCGGGTGGGCACCACCTCATTGGACAGGCCGGCCGCGGCCAGGGCCGACGCCTCGAACGCGGCGACATCCGTCACCTCGGTGTCCGCGTCGATCAGGTGCCAGGCCTGGTCAAGCAGGGCCGCGGCCAGGTACTCGCTGGTGAGGAAGCCCTCGTTGAACGCAGAGGATTCCCGGATCCGGTCGACGAGGTCCTGGGGCATGAGCGCCCCGGTCTCCGTGTGCTTCGCGAAGTTCGCCAGAACCTCCGGCCAGAGCAGCCACATCTCGTTGACCTGGCTCGGAAATTCGACGAAGTCCCGGAACACGCTGGTACCGGCGAACTTCGGGTAGGTGACCCTGGCGAACAGGCCGTGCAGGGCGTGGCCGAACTCGTGGAAGAGCGTGGTGGCCTCGTCGTAGCTGAGCAGGGTCGGTTCACCGGTGGCGGGCCTGGGCACATTGAGGTTGTTGCAGACCACCGCGGGACTGGCGAGCAGGTCGGACTGGGAGACCAGCGCGTTCATCCAGGCCCCACCGCGCTTGGAATCGCGGGTGTAGACATCGAGGATGTAGAGCCCGACGGGGGAGCCGTCGGCCTCGGCCACCTCGAAGACTCGGGCCTCCGGGTGCCAGGCGGCGAGGTCGGAGCGTTCGGTGAAGGTCACCCCGTAGAGCCGGGTCGCGGCGTGGAAGACGCCGTCTCGGAGCACCCGTTCGAGTTCGAAATAGGGCCGCATGGCCTGGCTGTCCACCGCGTACCTGGCCTGGCGCAGCTTCTCGGTGTAGAAGGCCCAGTCCCACGCGGCCAGGGTGAACCCGCCGCCCTCGGCGTCGACGACCCGCTGCAGGTCGGCCTGTTCGGCTCGCGCGTTGCGGGCCGCCGCCGGGGCGAGCCGGCCGAGCAGGTCGGCGACCGCCTCCGGCGTTTTCGCGGTCTGGTCGGCGGTGACCGCCGCGGCGTGGTTTGGAAAGCCGAGGAGCCGGGCCCTCGCGGCACGAAGAGCCGTGATCTCGATCACGAGGGCACGGTTGTCGTGTTCCCCGCCGCGGATGCCTCGGGCTCGGGACGCGGCCAGCAGCCGCTCCCGCACGCCCCGGTCGGTGAGTTGCGCGAGGTAGGGGTGACTTGTGGGGAGTACAAGGGTGATCAGGTACCGCCCGGACAGCCCGCGTGCCTCGGCGGCCTCGGCCGCGGCCGAGATCTGCCCATCGGTGAGGCCGTCGAGCTCGGCGACGTGGTCGAGCACGAGGGCCAGGTCGTTGGTGTCGGCGAGCAGGTTCCTCTCGAATCGGGTGCCCGCGACGCCGAGTCGCGCGTTCAGGTCGCGGAGGACGGCCTTGTCCGCGTCCGACAGCCCGGCCCCGGCCAGGGTGAACTCGGTTACATAGCGCTCGACCAGGTACCGCGCGTCCGGGTCGAGGCCCAGGGCATCCCGCCGGTCGTGCACCGAAATAATACGGGCGAACAGGGCCGGGTCAAGACGGATCGCATCCGCGTGGGCGGCGAGGAGGGGCGCAAGCTCCTCCTCGAGAGCGGTGGTGAACTCGCCAGAATCCGAGGAACTCAGGTTGAAGAACACCGCCGCCACCCGGTCGAAGGCCTGCCCGCTGCGTTGGAGCGGCAGCAGGGTGTTCTGGAAGGTCGCCGCCTCAGGATCTGAACAGATGGCGGCGACCTCGGCGAGCTGTTCGGCCATCCCGGCCAGGAATGCCGGGCGGTAGTCCTCCTCGGTGATCTCCGCGAACGGGGGAAGCCGGAACGGGAGCGTGCTCGTTCGCGAGAAGGGATTCATCGATTCACCATGAACCCAACCTAGTTCTCCGGGCACCGATCCGGCTTCCCGCTTAGGCTCGAGACATGACGGACGAGCCTGAACGACCAGAGACCGCGCCCCGGGACCGGTACACGCACGGTCATCATGAGAGCGTGCTGCGTTCGCATACCTGGCGAACCGTGGCGAATTCCGCGGCGTACCTGATGCCGCACCTCGACCCCGGACTGAACCTGCTCGACGTGGGCTGCGGTCCGGGCACCATCACGGTCGACCTGGCACGCAGGCTGGCGCCGGGCCGGGTCACGGGGATCGACGCCGCGGAGGAGATCATCGACCGAGCGGCCGGGCTCGCCTTCGACGAGGGGGTCCGCAACGTCTCCTTCCAGGTCGGCGACGTGTACGCGCTCGATTTTCCCGACGAGACCTTCGACATCGTGCACGCGCACCAGGTGCTGCAGCACGTCGCCAATCCGGTGGCGGCGATGAAGGAGATTCGCCGTGTGCTGAAACCCGGCGGGATCTTCGCCGCCAGGGACGTCGACTACGGCGGGGTGATGGTGCATCCGAAGCTGCCTGGGCTTCTGCTCTGGATGACCGCCTACCGTGACGTGCACTACTGGAACGGCGGCGACCCGGACGCCGGGCGGGCGCTGAAGGCGTGGGCTCGGCAGGCAGGGTTCGGCGACGTTGCCGGAAGCGCGTCGATCTGGTGCTTCGCGTCGGATGCCGAACGTGAGTGGTGGGGCGAGTCCTGGGCGGTGCGCGCCACCGAGTCCGCCTTCGCGGCGCACGCGATCGAGGTGGGCGCGGCCGACCTGGCCGACCTGAAGAAGATCGCGGCGGCCTGGCGGCAATGGGTGGCCGACCCCGACGGCTGGTTCGGGATGCCGCACGGCGAGATCATCGCCCGCAAGTAATATCAAGGATGCCCTTCCTGGATCAGCTGAACCACTGGGCTCGGCAGCAGCCGGGCGTCTCGGCCGTCGAAGTCGGCGCCGACCGGCTCAGCTACGCCGAGCTCGCGGCCCGGGCGGGCGGCGCGCTATCCGACGGAGAGGGAGACGGAGACGGCATCGGCATCGTCAGCCTCCCCAACGGCATCGAGTTCGCGGTGGCTTTTACCGCGGCGATTGCCGGGGATCGAGCCGTCGCCGTGCTCGATCCCGACTGGCCCGACGCCCAGCAGGCCCAGGTCAGGAAACGGCTGGCCGCCGCGGGCGGAGCGAGGTCGAGGCCGGGGCCGTGGTCCGGCCTGGTCGACGGAGCGCCCGATTCGGTGTTCCTCTACGGTTTCACCTCCGGAACCACGGCCCTGCCCAAGGCGTTCACCCGCACCCGGGCGTCGTGGCGGCGCTCCTTCGAGGCGGGCGTGGAATATTTCGGGCTCGACCGTCACGACCGCACCCTGGCCCCCGGCCCACTGTCGGCGAGCCTCACCCTCTACGCCCTCGCGGAATCCCTGCACGCCGGCGCGACGTTCATCACCGTGCCCGCATTCGACCTGTCCGCCGTTCTGTCCGCCCTGTCCGGCCGGGGGATCACCCGGCTCGTCGTCGTGCCGGCCGTGCTCCGGATGCTCTGCGAACGTGGCCTGGCCTCCGGGGCGGGCGCGCCCACACTCACGAGCATCGTCACCGCCGGCGCGTTGCTCGACCCGGCGACGCGGTCGGCCGCGAGGAGGTTCGCGCCCCGGGCGACGATCCACGAATATTTCGGGGCCGCCGAGCTGAGCTTCGTCGCCGCGTCGACTCTCCGACCGGGCGACGTGGCGTCTACGGCCACGGCCACGGGCACGGGCACGGGCACTGGCACTGGCACTGGCACTGGCACTGGCACGGGTACGGCGACGGCGGGTCCCGACCCGATGAGCGCCGCCGCACCGGCCGTCGGCCGGGCGTTCCCCGGAGTCTCCCTGGCCATCCGCGATGAGGCGGGCCGGGAGCTCGGCGCGGGCGAGCCCGGTCTCATCTACGTGCGCAGCGCGCTGGTCAGCAACGGTTACGCCTGGGGCGACGACGGGGAGGTGTTTCGGAGCGACGGGGACTGGTGCACAGTCGGCGACCTGGGCTACCTCGACGGGGACGACGTGCTGCACTTCCTCGGTCGGCGGGCCGACATGATCGTCACGGCGGGGCGGAACGTCTACCCTCAGGAGGTGGAGGCGGCCCTGGGCGCCCTGCCGGGCGTGGCCGCCGTGATCGCCGTCGGGCTGCCGGATGCCTCGCGCGGCACCCGCCTGGTGGTCGCGGTGCTCGGCGACGCGGGCGTGCGATCCGCCGCCCTCCGCCGTGCAGCCGCCGAGTCCCTCGGCGTGGCGAAACGGCCCCGCGCGTACTACCGACTGACCGCGCTGCCGGTCGCCCCGACCGGCAAGCTCAGCCGCCGCCTGCTGACCGACTGGATCACCGGAGGAGACCCTCGTGTCGCCCCACTCGACTGAAGCCGACGCGGACGCGTCCGCTCGGAGCGCGTCCGCTCGGAGCGCCGCCGACCGGGAGCCCGTGGTCGTGCTGGCCCGCCGCACCGCGTTCGGGCGGGTCAACGGCGGCCTCTCGCAGCTGACCGCGGATCGGCTGCTCGCACCGGTGCTCGCCGCCGTCCTGGCCGATTCCGGAGTCGACCCGGCGATGGTTGCCGACGTGATCATGGGCAATGCCGTCGGCGGGGGCGGCAACGTGGCCCGCCTGGCCCTGCTCAGGGCCGGCCTGCCCGTCTCGGTGCCCGGCCTCACCGTCGACCGCCAGTGCGGTTCCGGGCTCGAGGCAATCGTGCTGGCCTGCCGACTCGTCGCCGCCGGTGCGGGGGAGGTCTATCTCGCCGGCGGCGTGGAGAGCACCAGTACCGCGCCGCTGCGCGCCCACCGGCTGTCGTCGACGCCGGGGAGTCCCGACTTCTTCGACCGGGTGAGGTTCGCCCCCGACGAGGTCGGCGACCCGGAGATGGGCGTCGCCGCCGAGAACGTCGCCGAGAGCTTCGGCATCGACCGGCAACGTCAGGATGCCTTCGCGCTGCGAAGCCACCGGCTGGCCGTCGCCGCGACCGAGTCCGGACTGCTGGCCGAGGACATAGTCGCGCTCGACACCGCTGCCGGCCTGGTCGACACCGACGAGGGGCCGCGGGCGAGCCTCACGCCCGGCCTACTCGGTAGATTCACGGCAGCGTTCCGGGCGGGTGGCACCGTCACCGCCGGCAACTCCTGCGCCGACGCTGACGGGGCCGTGGTCGTGCTGGTGACGAGCCGGCGCATGGCGGACTTCCTCGGGCTCCGCGGCCTGGCGTTCGTCGATGCCGCGGTGACCGGAACGAACCCGAACCTCCTCGGCGTCGCGGGCGGCGAAGCGGCGTCCGTTCTCCTCGAGCAGCAGGGACTGACCGGGGCAGACCTGTCCCTGATCGAGTACAACGAGGCGTTCGCGGCGCAGGTGCTCGCGTCGCTCGACCTCCTCGGCATCGGCGAGGAGCGCGCCAACCTTCAGGGCGGGGCGCTGGCTCTCGGCCATCCGTTCGGGGCGAGCGGGGCGCTGTTGGTGCTCAGTCTCCTGCAGCAATGCAGGGCGTCGGCCGTGGCGGGGGCCCTCGGCCTCACCGCAGTGAGCATCGCCGGGGGACTGGGCGCTGCGGCGCTCTGGCGCTGGGACGGCGGCGGAGCACCGGCGCGCGCAATCCTCAAGGACACAGAGCCCGCGGCCACGCAGAGTACTTGACCGGGGATCAGATCCAGTCTTCGTCGTCCTCGACCGCCACGGCGGGCTGGGTGATGGTGGCGCTGTCCTCGGCCGGGTTGTAACGGATGACGGTGCCGTCGTCAAGCTCCAGCACCGGCCGTCCCTCGAGCCAGGTCAGAGTCCAGCGCCAGCCGCTGTTGTCCTCACCGAGGGCAGCGAGTTCCTCCTCGACCGCCTGGATCGCGATTTCGACCACGTGCGGCAGCCCGGCGGGAACGGGGGCTCCGAGCTGGAATCGGCTTCCCATCAGCATGCTAGAGCTCGATCTCGTAGGTCACCCAGTCCGTGCGGGTGGCGACGTCGTCGTAGAGGTGCTGGGCATCCTCGTTGTCGGACGCGGTGATCCACCCCAGCGTGCTGAGGTGGTTCTCCTTGGCGTAGTCCTTGGCGAACTCGATCAGGGCGCGCCCCACCCCGCTGCGGCGGGCGTCCGGAACCACGAACAGGTCATCGAGGTAGAGGCCCCGAGTGGCGCTGAGCGTGTTCGGCACCTCGCGGTAGTGTGCAAGGCCGATGAAGTCGCCCTCGTCATTGACGGCGACGGCTCCGGTCAGCACGTGGTTCCGGTCGATGATCCAGCTCCAGACCTGAAGAGCCTTCTCATCGGTGAGCTCGCTCTGGTAGAACTCGCTGTAGCCCTCGAAGAGGCCCAACCACGAGAAGAAGTCCTTGTCGCCCAGTGTTCGTACCTGCGTAGTCATCCGGTTCTCCTAACTCTCTGGTACTGCTTCGAGCACGATGTCAGTCACAGTCAATTCGTTGCCCTCAACGAAAACCAATTCCAAGATCCGACCCACGGCCTGTAAATCCGCGGTTGCCTGCCTGAGCAGGGCGACCTCCGCGGCCGTTCCGCTAATTACAGCAGATGCGACGGCAGATTTCTGGGATGCCTTCGCATCGGTCTTGGCGCGGCGGATGCCGGTGAGTGCTCGGCTGGCCAGATCGAGCAGCGCGACGTTGCCGGTCGAGCCGGCCGTGAGCTCCGCCTGGCCGGGCCACGCGGCCACGTGCACAGACCCGTCGTTCGACCAGGACCAGGCCTCCTCCGTGGCGAACGGCACGAACGGTGCGAACAGGCGCAGCAGGGTGGCCAGCGCGGTGCGGAGTGCGGCGACGGCCGAGGCCTGGCCTGCGCCACTCTCGCCGTAGGCGCGTTCCTTGACGAGCTCGAGGTAGTCGTCACAGAAGGTCCAGAAGAAGCTCTCGGTGAGTTCGAGTGCCCTGGCGTGGTCGTAGTTCTCGAACGCCGACGTGGCCTGCCCGACGACCACGGTGAGCCGGGCGAGCATGCTCTGGTCGATCGGCTCGCTCACCGGGGCGTCCGCGGCCCCATCGAAGCCGAGGATGAACTTGGACGCGTTCAGGATCTTGATCGCGAGGCGACGGCCGATCTTGATCTGGGTCGGGTTCTTAGGGTCGAACGCGGCATCCGTGCCGAGTCGGGACGAGGCGGCCCAGTAGCGCACGGCGTCGGAGCCGTGCTGCTCGAGCATGTCGGCCGGGGTGACCACGTTGCCCTTGGACTTGGACATCTTCTTGCGGTCAGGGTCGACGATGAAGCCGGAGAGGGCCGCGTGCTGCCACGGCGAGACGCCGTGCTCCAGTTCGGCGCGGAGCAGGGTGGAGAACAACCAGGTGCGGATAATGTCCTGCCCCTGCGGGCGGAGCGAGTACGGGTAGACCAGGTCGAACAGTTCGCCGTCGCGCTCCCAGCCGCCGGCGAGCTGCGGGGTGAGTGAGGAGGTCGCCCAGGTGTCCATCACGTCGACCTCGCCGACGAAACCGTTCGCGGCGCCGCGCTGGTCGGCACTGAAGCCGGGGGCGGTGTCGGACGACGGGTCGACCGGGAGCAGGTCGCGGGTGGCCACGATCGGCTGGTCGAAGACCGGGTTCGCGTCGGCATCCAACGGGTACCAGACGGGCAGAGGCACGCCGAAGAAGCGCTGGCGGGAGACCAGCCAGTCGCCGGTGAGGCCGTTCACCCAGTTCTCGTAACGCACCCGCATGAACTCAGGGTGCCACTGCAGGTCGGCGCCGTGCGAGATCAGTCGCGCGCGCAGTGCCTCGTCGCGGGCACCGTTGCGGATGTACCACTGTCGGGTCGACACGATCTCGAGCGGCTTGTCGCCCTTCTCGAAGAACTTGACCGGGTGAACGATCGGCTTGGGGTCGCCGATCATGTCGCCGCTCGCGCGGAGCAGCTCCACGACGGCCTGCTTGGCCGAGAAGACGGTCTTGCCCGCCAGCTGGGCGTAGGCGGCGATGCCGGCCTCGCTCTCGATGACCTCGGGCGCCTCGGCGATGATCCGGCCGTCGAAGCCCATGATCGCGCGGTTGGGCAGGTCGAGTTCGCGCCACCAGACCACGTCGGTCACGTCGCCGAAGGTGCAGATCATCGCGATTCCGCTGCCCTTGTCCTTCTGGGCCAGGTGGTGCGCGAGAATCGGCACCTCCACGTCGAAGAGGGGAGTGCGCACGGTCGTGCCGAAGAGTGCCTTGTACCGTTCGTCATCCGGGTGCGCGACAAGGGCCACGCAGGCGGGGAGCAGCTCGGGACGGGTGGTCTCGATTTCGATCGTGCTTCCGTCCGGCTTGCGGAAGGAGACCCGGTGGTAGGCGGCGGGCATCTCCTTGTCCTCGAGCTCGGCCTGGGCGACCGCGGTGCGGAAGGTGACGTCCCACAGGGTCGGCGCCATGGCCTGGTAGGCCTCGCCGCGTTCGACGTTGCCGAGGAAGGCGAGTTGGGAGGTGACGAGCGAGTCGTGCCCGATCGTGCGGTAGGTCTGGGTCCAGTCGACGCTCAGGCCGAGAGTGCGCCAGAGGGCCTCGAACTGCTTCTCGTCCTCGATGGTCAGTCGTTCGCACAGCTCGATGAAGTTGCGGCGGCTGATCGGAAGCTGGTCGGCGGCCTTGCTGCTCTTGCCGTCGCCGCCCTCGAAGGGGGCCGTGAAGTCGTCGGTGTAGGGCAGCGACGGGTCGCAGCGCACGCCGTAGTAGTTCTGCACCCTGCGCTCGGTGGGCAGGCCGTTGTCGTCCCAGCCCATCGGGTAGAACACGTCCTTGCCGCGCATGCGCTGGAACCGGGCGATGACATCCGTGTGGGTGTAGGAGAATACATGCCCGATGTGCAGCGAACCAGACGCGGTCGGCGGCGGGGTGTCGATGGAGAAGATATTCGCGCGAGTGGCGGAGCCCCGGTCGAAGCGGTACGTGCCGGAGTCTTCCCAGCTGCCGCCCCACTTGGCTTCGAGACCCTCAAGGGCCGGTTTGTCCGGAACGCTGGCGGCGGTCATGTTTCTCCGTTTGGTATGTGCGGGCGTTGGTGAGGTGCCTGGATATTTGGGACTGCCCCAATCTACCGGATGCCCTGTTCCCCGCCGATTCCGGCCTCCGCGACGCCCGGTCCGGGGGCCCGCCCGGCGAGCCGGGGGACGGCGGCGAGCAGGGACCGGGTGTATTCATGCTCCGGTGCCCCGAACACCTGCTCGGTGGGTCCGGTCTCGACGATACGGCCGTCGCGCATCACGGCGACCCGGTCGCTGACGTGCTGGATCACGCCGAGGTCGTGGGAGATGACGAGCAGGCTGAGGCCGCGTTCGCGCTGCAGCTCGTCGAGAAGATCGAGGACCTGCGCCTGCACGGTCACGTCCAGGGACGACACCGGCTCGTCGCAGACGAGAATCTGCGGTTCGGAGGCCAGGGCCCGGGCGATCCCGACCCGCTGGCGTTGACCGCCGGAACCCTCACCCGGTCGGAGGAGAGTGTGCCGCGTCGCGCGCCGCGCACCGCGTCCCGGAGCACCGCACCTACGGTGAGCCGGGGGTCGAAGGAGCTGAGGGCATCCTGGTAGATCGCGCCGATCTCGGGCCGCAGCCGGCGGCGGTCTCGCTCGGAGGCCGTGCTGAACGGCCGATCGAGCACGCGCACCTCGCCCGCGTCGGGTCGAGCGAGCGCCAGCAGCAGACGCGCCGTCGTGGTCTTACCTGACCCTGATTCGCCGACCAGTCCCAGGGTGGTCCCGCGGGCGAGCCGCAGCGAGACCCCGTCGACGGCGCGGCGGACGGTGCCGTCGGGTTGGCGGAAGGCCTTGGCCAGCCCGATCGCTTCCAGCACGAACTCACCCGGGGCCAAAACTCTCCTGGCCGCCGGGGGTGAGACCGTGTGCGCGACCGGGCGTGAGACTGCGGGCACTGCCGGGGGCGAGACCGATTGCGCTCCGGCGGACAACGGGGAGGCCTCGGTCGTCGGCACGGTGAGACGCGTTCCGCGCGGCTTGTCAACCGGAACCGCGGCGATCATCCGCCTGGTCTGCTCGTGCCGTGGCGCGGCGAGCAGCCGCGCGGCCGGCCCCTCCTCCACGATCCGGCCGGCACTCATCACGGCGATCCGGTCGGCGATCCGGCCCACAACGGCGAGGTCGTGGCTGATCAGCAGGATGGCTGTGCCCCGCGCCTTGAGGCTCTCCAGTAGGTCGAGGATCTGCGCCTGCACCGTCACGTCGAGGGCCGTCGTCGGCTCGTCGACGAGCAGGAGCGGCGGGTCCAGCGCGATCGCGGCGGCGATCAGGGCCCGCTGGCGTTGCCCGCCGGAGAGCTCTCCTGAACGCTGCCTCACCCGGATCGCTCCGTCCGGCAGCCCGACCCGTTCGAGCACGTCGTGCACCCGTTCCCGGCGCGCCGCCCGGTCCAGGGTTGTGTGCAGCCGAAGCGAGTCGGCGATCTCCCGGCCGATCGGGCGCAGCGGATCGAGGGAGACGAGGGCGTCCTGGAGCACCAGTCCGACGTCCCGGCCGCGGCGGTGGCGCCATTCGCGTTCGGTCAGGCCGAGGACGTCGCTGCCGTTGATTTCCAGCTCGGTGGCCTCCAGCCAGGCGGTGTCCCCGGCCAGACCGATCAGGCTCCGGGCGGTGACGCTCTTGCCGGATCCCGACTCGCCGACCAGGGCGAGGCATTCACCGGGCTCGATGTAGAAGGAGACCCCGGAGACGACCGGGTTGTCTCCCGGCTGCGCCCCGAACCCCGCGGCGAGGTCGCGGACCCGCAGCGTGGAGACGAGCGGTTCCGGTTTCGTCGCGCGAGGGCCGTTCGGCCGTGGGACCTGGCTCATGCGTGCCTCAACCGTCGTTCGATGGCGCGTCCGAGGCTCGTCGCGGTGATCGCGGTGAGCACGATGAACAGCCCGGGAAAGAATGCCATCCACCAGGCCGACGTGATGTAGGTGCGCCCTGCCGAGAGCATGGCGCCCCATTCCGCGGCCGGCGGGGCGGCACCCAGTCCCAGGTAGCTCAGCGCCGACGCCCAGACGATGGCCTGGCCGATCCCCAGGGTGCCGAGAACGAAAAGGGGTGCGAGCGTGTTCGGCAGGATGTGCCGCCAGAGGATCTGCACGGGGCTCCGGCCGAGTACGGTGGCCGCCTCGACGAACGCGGACGACCGCACCGAGATGAGCTGGGCCCGGATGATCCGGGCATAACCCGGCGCCGTTGCCAGGCCGACGGCGACGGTCGCGGTCTCGGCGCCCGGACCGAAGACGAGGATGACGAGCAGGGCCAGGAGCAACCCGGGGAAGGCGAACATCACCTCGAGGAATCGATTGACCGTGAAGTCGACGACCCGGCCGAGCATCCCCGCCATGGTGCCGAGCACGATCCCGAGGCTGAGGCCGAGCGCGGTGGCCAGGACGCCGATCGCCAGCGAGCCGCCCGTGCCGTGGCTGACCCGGGTGAAGATATCGCGGCCGGATTCGTCGGTGCCGAACCAGTGGGCGGGGTTCGGCGACTGGAACGCCGAGAGCGGGTCGATCGCCAGCGGGTCGCCCGGGGCGACGAACGAGGGCACCACGGCGGCCACGACGAGGAAGAGGGCGAAGGCCACGGCGAGCGTCTCGGCGACACCGATCCGGCGGCGCGGGCTCCTCGCCCGTTCGAGTCGGCTGAGCCCGGCCTGGATCTCGAGGTCGCTCATCGGCGCCGCAATCGCGGGTCGGCGATCCACTGCGCCAGGTCCGTGGCGATGGTCATCAGGATGTACCCCGCGGCGACGATCATCACGACGCCGATCACGACGGGCACATCGCGCACGGTGACGGCGTTGAGCATGGTGCGGCCGAGGCCGGGCCGGGCGAAGATCGTCTCGACGACGACGGCCCCGCTGATCAGCGAGCCGAATGCCCAACCGGAGAGGCTGATCGCCGGGAGGGACGCGTGCCGGAGTGCATGGATCCAGCGCACCCCGCGCTCGCCCTCGCCGCGCGCCCTGGCGGAGAGCACGAACGGTGATTCCAGGGCGGTCAGCAGGGACTCACGCATGATCTGGCCGAGGAAACCGGCCAACGGGATGGCGAGGGTGAGCACGGGCAGCACGAGGCCCGCCGGACCTGGTGTGCTGATCGGCGGCAGAACTCCCAGCCAGACGCTGAACAGCACGATCAGTGCCGTGGCGAGCCAAAAGTGCGGCAGGGCCGCGGCGACGATCTCCAGACCGGATCCGAGCCGGCGGGCGAGCGGGTCGTCGCGGGTGGACCAGGTGGCGAGCAGGAGCGCGAAGACCCAGGCGACCACGAGGGCGAGGGTCGCCAACAGCAGTGTGCCGCCGAGCTGGCCGACCAGGAGGGGCGCGACGTCCTGCCGGAGGGCGTAGGAGCGGCCGAAGTCTCCGCCGGCCAGACGCCCCAGTTGTGCCAGGTACTGCACCAGGATCGGCTGGTCGAGACCGTACTGGGCGCGCACGGCGGCGAGAGCCTCCGGTGACGTCTGGGAACCGGGGCCGCCGAGGATCGCCTCGGCCGGGTCGCCCGGGATCAGCCTGACGGCGAAGAAGGTGATCGTGGCGACCATCCAGAGCACGAAGACCGCCCCAGCCAGGCGGGCGGCGACGAGCGAGAAGACCGACCGGAGACCGGCGCGCGGCGAGCGTGCCCTGGCCTGTCTTTCGGAGCGTCCTGCCCCGTCTGGCCGGTGGGCGCCCGCCGCGGCGTCGCTCACTCGGCCGAAAGCCAGGCGTCGTAGAACGTGGGGGTGGATACGGTCGGCATGGCGCGCGCGCCGGTGACCGCGCTGCGCAGCAGGTAGTGGTTCTGCTGGTCGTAGAGCGGCAGGATGTAGAAGCCCTCGAGCACCCGGTTCTGGGCCTGGCTGTAGAGATCGGTGCGTGTGGCGGCATCCGTGACCGCGGTGGCCTCGGTGAGCAGCGTGTCCACCTCCGGGTCGTTCACCTGGGCGTGGTTGGCGAAGTAGCCGCTCGGTGCGGGGATGATGCCGGCGGAGTCGAAGAGGATGCGCAGCACGTCGGGGCCGACCTTGGTGTACGGGGCGCTGACGGCGTCGTAGGCGTTCTGGCCGAGCGCGGTGTACCAGCTGGAGAGGTCCATCGGTGTGAGCACCACCTCGAAGCCGGTCTTCTTCGCCGTCGCCTGGATCTGCTCGAACAGGGACTGCTCGGCGGGAATGGACTGGTTCGTGCTCACCGGGAACTCGACGGTCAGGCGCTCGCCGTTCTTCACCCGGTAGCCCGCCGAGTCCCGGGCGCTCCAGCCGGCGGAGTCGAGCAGCGTCTCTGCCTCCTGCGGGTCGTAGCCGAAGAGGTCAGGCCGTTCGACCGCGGCCGGCTCCACACTGGAGAGCGCGGAGTAGGAACGGGTGGCGGTTCCCTGGAAGAGGCTGGTCACAGCGTCGTCGACGTTGGCCGAGCGGATGAACGCCTCGCGCACGAGCGGGTCGTTGAATGGAGCCTTGGACGAGTTCAATTCGATTCGGTTGGAGGCTCCCGGCCGTGGTGCGTCGAGGTGCGTGATTCCGTCACCCTTCTCGGCCGCCACGATGGTGTCCGGCTGGGCGTTGTCGATCACGTCGACGTCGCCGGCCTGCAGCGCCGCGAATCGGGACGCGGAGTCGGGGATGAAACGCCAGAGAATCTTCGCCAGGTAGGCCGGGCCGGTGTGGTCGGCATCGGCGGGCGGTGAGGTGTAGTCGGGGTTGCGCACGAGCACGACCGAGTCCTGCTTCACCCAACTCTCGACCTGGAACGGACCGGTTCCGATCGGGGCTGCGCAATTCTCGTCCACGCCGCGGGCGAGGCCGGCGGGGGACTCGATGGCCAGCCACGGCTGGGTCAGTGACTCGAGGAGGGCGCTGTCCGGTTCGCTGAGGGTGAGCCGCACCACGTTCGCGGAGACGGCCTCGGTGGAGGCGACCTTGGCCAGGGCCAGGTAGCCGGTCGACGAGCCGGTGGCGGGGTCCTGCAGGTGGGCGATGTTGGCCTGTACGGCGGCGGCGTCGAGCGGTGTCCCATCCGTGAAGGTCACCCCGTCCTTCAGCGTGAAGTCCCAGGAGAGTCCGTCGGGGCCTTCCGTCCACGAGGAGGCGAGCCAGGGAATGATGGTGCCGTTCGTGTCCCGGGAGACCAGCGACTCGAGGTACTGCGTGCTGACCAGGGCCTGCGGGTAGTTGCCGCCGACGTGCGGGTCGAGACAGGTCGGTTCGGCGTCGCCCGACGCGTAGGTGAGGGTGCCCCCCTTCACCGGGGTGGAACCGTCCACGGTCTCTGGGGACGCCGCGCAGGAGGTGAGCAGCAGGCCGGCGGCCACGACGGCGGCCAGGGCGACCGTGCGGGAATGGACCGCTGTGCGGGAATGGACCGCTGTGCGGGAATGGACCGCTGTGCGGGAACGAACCGGGGAGCGCATGATGGATTCTCTTTCCACGGCGGGAATCGGCCGAGTGTGCTGGTCGGGTGGCCGCCCGTGCCGGGCCGCCAGGGTCCCATCGTAAAACACGTAGGCGGTGGCTCAGAATTCCGCCCGGCGGATGCGGCAGGGTAGAATCGTGCACGCATGACTATGATCCGGCCATCACCGGTGAGTCTTCGGAAGAACGGCCCTCCGGGGCCTGGTAGAACCGAACGGGTCGGGCCCGTCACAGCCTCTGAACAAGCGGTCGCACGGGCAACCGGGCGGCAAGCGAGGTGGTACCGCGGCGAGTCCCTTTCGGAGTCGGCGTCCTCGTGGAACAGGACGGTTTTCGCTCACCCGGAAACCGCCCGACTCGTCCAGGAGAAGCATGACGTACCCCAAAGGTCAGCAATCAGACTCGGCCGCCCGGCAGAGCGCCGCCATCGTGCCGTCGCCGAACTTCCCGCAGCTCGAAACCGAGGTGCTCTCGTTCTGGAAGGACGACGCCACCTTCCAGGCGTCGATCGACAACCGCGAGGGTGCCCCCGAGTGGGTCTTCTATGACGGCCCTCCGTTCGCCAACGGGCTGCGCTGGAGGCCGAACGGGAACTCGGCATCGTCGACAAGAGCGAGATCGAGAAGATGGGCATCGGCGCCTTCAACGCCGTGGCCCGCAGCTCCGTGCTCAAGTACACCAAGGTGTGGGAGGAGTACGTCACCCGCCAGGCCCGCTGGGTCGACTTCGAAAACGACTACAAGACCCTCGACATCACATTCATGGAGTCCGTGATCTGGGCCTTCAAGCGGCTGCACGACAAGGGCCTGGCCTACGAGGGCTACCGGGTGCTGCCGTACTGCTGGCGGGACCAGACCCCGCTGTCCAACCACGAACTACGCATGGACGACGACGTCTACAAGATGCGCCAGGACCAGACCGTCACGGTCACGTTCCCGCTCGTGGGAGCCAAAGCGGAGAGCCTCGGTCTCACCGCCGTGCGCGCGCTCGCCTGGACCACGACCCCCTGGACGCTGCCGACCAACCTCGCCCTGGCCGTCGGCCCGCAGATCGTCTACGCCGTCGTGCCCGCCGGCCCGAACGGTACCCCCGACGCCACCGTCCTCCGCGAGGAGACCGGGCGAACGGGCTCAACGGCCGAGGTGCTCGGCGCCGAATACCTGATCGCCATCGACCTGGTCGGCAACTACGCCAAGGACCTGGGCTACGAGTCCGCCGCGGACGCGACCGACGCGATCTCCCGCACCGTTCTCGGCAGCGACCTGGAGGGCGTCTCCTACGACCGGCTCTTCGACTACTACGCGGACACCGCGATCTGGGGCACCCAGAATGCCTGGACGATCGTCGTCGCCGACTACGTCACCACCGCTGACGGCACCGGAATCGTGCACCAGGCGCCCGCCTACGGCGAGGAGGACCAGCGGATCTGCGAGGCCGCCGGCATCCCCGTGATCATCTCCCTCGACGACGGCGGGAAGTTCCTGCCTGACGTTCCCGAGGTCGCCGGCCAGCTCTGGTCGGACGCGAACAAGCCGCTCACCCAGCTGATCCGGGCGGAGGGGCGTCTGCTCCGCCAGGCCAGCTACGAGCACTCCTACCCGCACTGCTGGCGCTGCCGCAACCCCCTCATCTACAAGGCCGTGTCCAGCTGGTTCGTGCGGGTCACCGACTTCCGTGACCGGATGGAGGTGCTCAACCAAGACATCAACTGGGTGCCCGAGAACGTCAAGGACGGCCAGTTCGGCAAGTGGATCGGGAACGCCCGCGACTGGTCGATCAGCCGCAACCGGTACTTCGGATCCCCGATCCCGGTCTGGAAGAGCGACAACCCCGACTACCCGCGGATCGACGTCTACGGCTCTCTCGACGAGCTCGAGGCCGACTTCGGCGTGCGCCCCACCGACCTGCACCGCCCGTACATCGACGAGCTCACCAGGCCTAACCCCGACGACCCGACCGGGCAGTCGACCATGCGCCGCATCACCGACGTGCTCGACGTGTGGTTCGACTCCGGTTCGATGCCATTCGCCCAGGTGCACTACCCGTTCGAGAACCGGGAATGGTTCGACAGCCACAACCCGGCCGACTTCATCGTCGAGTACATCGGCCAGACCCGCGGCTGGTTCTACATGCTGCACGTGCTCTCCACTGCTCTGTTCGACCGTCCCGCCTTCAAGAATGTCGTCAGCCACGGCATCGTGCTCGGCAACGACGGCCAGAAGATGTCGAAGTCGCTGCGCAACTACCCCGACGTGAACGAGGTGTTCGACCGGGACGGGTCGGATGCGATGCGCTGGTTCCTGATGAGTTCCTCCGTGCTTCGCGGCGGCAACCTGATCGTCACGGAGGAGGGCATCCGCGAGGGCGCCCGCCAGGTGATGCTTCCGCTGTGGAGCACCTGGTACTTCTTCTCCCTCTACGCCAATGCGTCCGGCGACACCGGCTACGACGCGAGCTGGCGCACCGACTCCACCGACGTGCTCGACCGGTACCTGCTGGCCAAGACCCGTGGACTGATCGAGGACGTCACCGCCGACCTCGAGAACCTGGACAGCACCCTCGCCTCCGCACGGCTCCGCGACTTCGCCGACGTTCTGACCAACTGGTACGTGCGCCGGTCGCGCGACCGGTTCTGGGCCGGAGCCGCCGTCGCCGGTGCCGCCGGCACCGAGGCCTTCGACACCCTCTACACCGTGCTCGAGACGGTCACCAGGGTGGCCGCTCCGCTGCTGCCGCTCGTCTCCGAACGCATCTGGCAGGGACTCACCGGCGAACGCAGCGTGCACCTGACCGACTGGCCCGAACCGGAGCTGTTCCCGGCCGACGACGTGCTCGTGGCCGCCATGGACCAGGTGCGCACCATCAGCTCCACCGTGCTCTCCCTGCGCAAGCAGGCCGGGCTGCGCGTGCGGCTGCCGCTGGCGAACCTCACCGTGGTCACCACCGACACGGCCGCCATGGCGCCGTTCGAAGCCATCCTGCGTGACGAGCTGAACGTGAAGAACGTCACCCTGGTCGAACTCGCCGCCGACAGCGCCACCGCCTACGGGGTCACCTCCCGGCTGACCGTGAACGCGAGGGCTGCCGGCCCGCGCCTGGGCAAGCAGGTGCAACAGGTGATCAAGGCCGCGCGCGCCGGCGACTGGAGCGAGACCGACGGAGTCGTCACCGCCGGCGGGATCGAACTGGCACCGGGGGAGTACGAGCTGGTGCTGCAGGCCGGCAACCAGACCGCCGACGCCGACGAGCCTGCCGAGTCCGGCGATACGACGGCGCTCGCCCTGCTCGCCGGCGGCGGCTTCGTGCTGCTGGACACCACCACGACTCGTGAACTCGAGGCGGAGGGCTTCGCCCGGGACCTGATCCGGGCCGTGCAGGACACCCGCAAGTCCGCCGGATTCGAGGTGAGCGACCGCATCCGCCTCGACCTGGTCTTCTTCGACGATCAGGATGCGGAAACCTTCGCCCTGGCCGCCGGGGTCGACGTTCCGGCCGAAACCCTCACCACCCGGTTCGCCACCCACCGCGCCGGCGACGCCGCCGTGCTGACCGCGGCACTGCCCTCCGAATGGCTCCCCGGCCTGGTCGGTGCGCCCGTCGAACACTATGTCCGCTTCGACGCGGGCCAGTACGCCAACCAGGGTGCCGTGCTGGTCGCCGTCGCCAGAGAGAACGGACTCGTTCATGTCTAAGCCCAATCCCGAAGCCAACGATTCCGCACGCGAGGCCGGGGACGCCGTCTACGCGGCGCTCCTTACCCGGGTCGGCGAGGGATCCCCGCGGCCCCGGCTCGAACCGACCAGGCGCGCCCTCGAACTGCTCGGCGACCCGCAAACGGTCTACCCGATCATCCACATCACCGGCACCAACGGGAAGACCAGCACCAGCCGGATCGCCGAGAGCCTGCTGCGCGCCTACGGGCTGCGCACGGGCCTGCTGATCAGCCCGCACCTGGTGCGTCTCAACGAGCGCATCGTGATCGACGGGGAGCCCATCGACGACGTCGCCCTCGCCGCGAACTGGGCCGACATCGCCCCGTTCCTGGCCATGGTCGACGACGAGTTGACCCGGGCGGGTGACGAACCGCTGACCTTCTTCGAAGCCCTCACCGTGCTGGCCTTCGCCTGCTTCGCCGACGCACCCGTCGACGTCGCGGTGATCGAGGTGGGCATGGGCGGCGAGTGGGACTCGACCAACGTCGCCGACGGGCAGGTCGCCGTGATCACACCGATCGCGCTCGACCACACCAAGCGTCTCGGCGACACGATCGCGGAGATCGCGCGCACCAAGTCGGGGATCATCAAGCCTGCGGCATCCGTCGTCACGGCCAGGCAGACCGAAGAGGCGCAGGCCGAACTCGAACGCGCGGTCGAACTGACCGAGGCGACCCTGGCCAGCGAGGGCGAAGACTTCGCCCTCCTCGACAGCCAGGTCGCCGTCGGCGGGCAGCTCATCTCCGTGCGCGGCCTCGCCGGCACCTACTCCGACCTGTTCCTTCCGCTGTACGGCACCCACCAGGCCCAGAACGCGGCCGTCGCGATCGCCGCCGTCGAGTCCTTCCTCGGTGCCGGCAGCCAGGAGCTCGGCTACGACCTCGTCGAGGAGGGCCTTGCCTCGGCCACGTCCCCGGGCCGGCTGCAGCTCGTCGGCGTCGAACCGACCGTGTTCGTAGATGCCGCCCACAACCCGCACGGTGCCGCCGCCCTGGCCGCGGCACTGGACGCCTACTTCGACTTCGACGAGATCGTCGCCGTGGTCGGCATCCTCTCCGACAAGGACGCAACCGGGATCATCGCGGCGCTCCAGCCGGTCGTCAGCCGCTTCCACGTCACCGCGTCCCACTCCGAGCGCGCCATCCCCGTCGACGACCTCGCCGACCTGGTCGCGGACGCGGCCGGGGACGACACCACCATCCGCTTCGACGACCTCGCCCAGGCCCTCGAATCGGCCAGGGACTGGGCCCAGGAATCACCCAAGCGCGCGGTCATCGTCACCGGGTCGATCACCCTCGTCGGCGAGGCCATCGCCCTCGCCGACGCCCGCGAATGGCTCACCAAGTGAGCCAACGCTCGGTCAAGCGAACCCTGGCGTCGATCGTGCTGGGCTTCGAACTGATCGTCGTCTTTCTCGCCGCTCTGGTGATCTTCGGACTCGGCGCGCTGCCCGCCTGGCTGGCGCTCGGCGGGGGAGCGGCGCTGTGCCTGGCGATGGTCGCGGTCATCGGGCTGCTCGGCCATAGCTGGTCGTACTATGCCGGCTGGGGCGTGCAGGTCATCGTCCTGGCCAGCGGATTCCTCAACCCCACCATGTTTATCGTCGGCGCAATGTTCGCCGCCATGTGGACCTACTGCATGGTCGTCGGCAACAGATTAGACAACCAGAAGGAGAGCTCATGAGCACCCAGATCGAAGAAACCCTTGTCCTGGTCAAGCCCGATGGCGTCGCCCGCGGCCTGTCCGGGGAGATCCTGCGCCGGATCGAGGCGAAGGGCTATTCCCTCGTCGACGTGAAGCTGGTCCAGCCGGACCGATCGCTCCTCGCCGAGCACTACGCCGAACACGAGGGCAAGCCGTTCTTCGAACCGCTCCTCGAGTTCATGGAGAGCGGCGCCATCCTCGCGCTCCGGATCGCCGGCAACCGTGCCATCGAGGGCTTCCGGGCCCTCGCCGGAACGACCGACCCCACGACCGCGGCACCCGGCACCATCCGTGGCGACCTCGGCCGTGACTGGGGCGTCAAGGTGCAGCAGAACCTGGTCCATGGCTCCGACTCGCCCGAGTCCGCGGCGCGCGAACTGGCGCTCTGGTTCGCCTAAACCACCACGCCGAACTGTGAGAAAAGGCCGCCCCCAGGCACTGGGAGGCGGCCATTTCTCACAGTTCGGCGAATCAGAGACGGTGCAGGAAGTCCATCTGCACCTGGGCGATGACCGCGGCGACGAGGTAGCAGGCGATCGTGATCACGACGATCCAGGAATAGGCGCCGGCTGCGACGCGACGAACCGCGGCGGATGCCGGCAGGTGCCCCTCGGTGAGGTTGTGCAGGGTCACCGCGAGGAAGACCGGGATCGTCACCACCCAGGTCACCATGCACCACGGGCACAGCACATCGAGCACGAAGAAGCTCTGGCCCATCAACCAGATCACGAAGACGATCGCTCCGGTGACACCCAGGTTCAGGCCGCGCCAGAACCAGCGGGGGAACCGGGCGCCGGCGAGGATCGCGGCGCCGATGGTGATCACAACGGTCCAGCCGATGAGGCCGATCAGAGGGTTCGGGAAGCCGAAGACGGCCCCCTGCCAGGAGCCCAGGTTGGTGCTGCAGCCGACGAGCACACTGAAGTTGCAGGACAGCTGAGCCTGCGGATCCTCCAGGATGCGGAACTTGTCCATGGTCAGCAGGAACGCCGCCGTCAGGGCGATCAAACCGCCGACGATGAGCAGAATGGCGAGCCCGACGGGGCGCTTGGACATCACGGGCTGCGGCACCCTCGGATTATGTCATGCGCCTCGCGCGTGATCCTGAGAATGCATGCGATAATCGAGGAAGTCGCTTGAGCCGCGCTCAAGCCGACGCCAGAAGGCCTAATGGGCGGTGAAAGCCCAGATTCATTGGTCCCACGACCAAAGGTATTAGCAGCCAGAGCCAGGAGCCGGTTGCGAACGAAGAGGATTCCCGAGGTTTTTGCGCAAGCAGAAATCTCGCACGAGAGAGTAGCCGGATGGGTGGCGCGGTCGCCCAAAACCGGTCAAGGAGCGCACCAGTGATGGTGGAAGACAACGAAAACAAGAAACGCAAGGGACTATTCGGCGGTCGCAGGACCAGCCGACGCGCTTCCGCTGCCGCAGGCACTACGCCGGAGGCCGCCGCCGCGCCGCAGCCGGTGCAGACGGATGCCGCCCCGACCGGGGATGCGAACAGCACCGCGGCGCAGACCAGCGCCGTGACCACAAGCAATGAGCCGGCCACGTCGAAATCCGCTTTCGAGGCCGCGCCCCAGACTCCAGCGGAACAGGACACCAACGTGGACTTCACCACCCCGCCAGCCGAACAGTCCGAGGTTCGACGCACGTCGACCTCCCTCCTGTTCCAGGCCCCGAACATCGTCCCGCTCCCGGCACGCACCGGCGCGCGCCAGGGTACGACACGTCAGGACAACCAGCGACAGGACCAGGACGACGACGGCGACGAAGCCTCGACAGTGCGCCGCCGTGCCCGCCGCCGCACGGGGGACGAGGGACGCTCCGGCGCGGACGACCCGGCGAACACCGTCGTGCGGGTGCGCACCCCGCGCGAGCCTGAACTGATCACCGAGCCGCAGCGGATCAAGGGCTCCACCCGGCTCGAGGCCAAGAAGCAGCGTCGCCGCGACGGCCGTGATGCCGGACGTCGTCGCCCCGTGATCACGGAGGCCGAGTTCCTCGCGCGCCGTGAGGCCGTCGACCGGGTCATGGTCGTGCGCGCCAAGCACAACAAGATTCAGATCGGTGTCCTCGAGGACGGCGTGCTCGTCGAACACTACGTGGCCAAGAACCAGGATGCCTCGCTCATCGGCAACGTCTACCTCGGCCGGGTGCAGAACGTGCTCCCGAGCATGGAAGCCGCCTTCGTCGACATCGGCCGCGGACGCAACGCCGTGCTCTACTCCGGCGAGGTCGACTGGGAAGCCGCCGCGGAGAACTCCGGCAACGCCAGCCAGGCCCGTCGGATCGAACTGGCGCTCAAGCCGGGCGACAAGGTGCTCGTGCAGGTCACGAAGGACCCGATCGGCCACAAGGGCGCACGCCTGACCAGCCAGGTCTCCCTCCCCGGCCGCTACCTCGTCTACGTGCCCAACGGCTCGATGAACGGGATCAGCCGCAAGCTCCCGGATACCGAGCGTGCCCGGTTGAAGAAGATCCTCAAGGAGGTGCTGCCCGACAACGTCGGCGTGATCGTGCGCACCGCCGCGGAGGGAGCCACCGACGAGCAGCTCACCCTCGACGTGAACCGCCTCACCTCGCAGTGGGCGTCCATCGCCAAGCAGGTCGACACCGTCCAGGCGCCCGCCCTGCTGCACAGCGAGCCCGACCTTCTGATCAAGATCGTCCGGGACGTCTTCAACGAGGACTTCCAGAAGATGGTCATCTCCGGAGACGACTCGCAGGAGGTCATCGAGGCCTACCTGCGCCAGGTCGCCCCCGACCTGGTCGAGCGCGTCGAACGCCACGAGGGCGAGGTAGACGCCTTCGACGAATTCCGCATCTCGGAGCAGATCGAGAAGGCCCTCGACCGCAAGGTCTGGCTGCCCTCGGGCGGCTCGCTCGTGATCGACCGCACGGAGGCCATGACGGTCGTCGACGTCAATACGGGCAAGTTCGTCGGCTCCGGCGGAAACCTCGAGGAAACCGTTACCAAGAACAACCTCGAAGCGGCCGAGGAAATCGTGCGCCAGCTGCGGCTGCGCGACATCGGCGGCATCATCGTCGTCGACTTCATCGACATGGTCCTCGAGACCAATCGCGACCTTGTGCTGCGGCGCATGCTCGAATGCCTCAGCCGCGACCGCACCAAGCACCAGGTCGCCGAGGTCACCTCGCTCGGGCTTGTGCAGATGACCCGTAAGAAGCTCGGCCTCGGCCTGCTGGAATCCTTCAGCGAGAACTGCGAGGCGTGTGCCGGTCGCGGGATCGTCATCCACCACGACCCCGTCGTCAAGCACCGCCAGACCGCCCAGCCCGCCATGGAGCGTCGCCCGCGCAGCAAGTCTGGCAACAGCGGCAACGGCAACGGCAACGACAACGGCAGCGGCAGCGGCAACGGCAACCGTGACAACGGTCGCGGCGGGGCCGATCACTCCCACCGGGGTGACGGAGGCTCCCGCAGCGGAAACAATGTCGGCAGCCAGCAGTCGGAGCCGACGAAGCCTGGAGTCGGAACGCACGGCATCACCGAGGACGCCAAGCACGCCCTCGCGCAGATCGCGGCCCGCACCATCTCTCGCGCGCTGACCGGGTCCATCCCGGTGGTTCCCGCCGTCGAGGCTCCGGCCGTCGAGACTCACGCCGTCGAGACTCCCGCCGTCGACCAGGCAGCGGTCACCGCTGCGCCGGTGGAGGCGCCCGTCGTCGACGCCGCCCCGGTCGACGTCGCGCCGGTCGAGCCTGTACCGGCGGGCGATCGCTCCGAGTCCCTGGCGATCTTCGACATCCCGGTGACGAAGTCACCGCGCACCCGGCGCACGGTCAGCAAGCAGGTCACCGACCAGCTGCTCGACTCCGTGCTCGAATCGCTGCCCGAGCCCAAGCAGCCAGGTCAGGGACGCGCGCGCAGCCGACGCGTGACCACCGCGGGCGGCTCGACCGCCACCGCACAGCCGATTGTCACCCCCGGCGACAAGAACTAGTTCGCGGCGTCGCCTAAGCGACCGATGGAGAGCGGCTTCGGCCGTGACCCGTCGGTCGCTGTGCGTTAACCGGCGCAACCGAGTCAGCGGCGCTCGGCGCGTTCCTTCTGGGTCACCCTGAGTCCACTGGCGCGCAGACGCAGCACGAGCTCACGGTTGCCGACCGGATGTGCCCCAGCGGCCACCAGGGCGTCGTAGCGGTGCGCGGGCACGTCGTAGTGGTCCAGATCGAACCCTCGGCGGGGGATCTCGTTTGCGGCCGCGAACGCGTGCAACTCGGCCAGCGAGGTGTCGCTGACCAGATGCGACCAGACGGTGCCGTGGGCGGGCCACATCGGGCGATCGATCAATACGGTCATCACCAGATTCTATGTTCCCCCTCGGTTTGACCGGGGGTGGTGGATCAGCTAAAGTCGATTGTTGGTGTGCGATGGGCCTGAGCCCGCGCGGTCACCAAGGTTTTCTGACAGCGACGGGCCGACTTGGTTTGTTCAACGCAGTAACTTTCCATCTTAGGAATCGGAGCCTCACGGCTCCCCAGAGTTAGGTACGTAACGTGGTTTACGCAGTTGTGCGCGCCGGTGGGCGGCAGGAGAAGGTAGAGGTCGGGACCATCGTCACGATGGACCGAATCAAGGCTGATAAGGACGGCAACGTCGAGCTGGCCGCCGTGCTTCTCGTCGACGGCGACAAGATCACCTCTGACTCGACGTCGCTGGCCAAGGTCACGGTTACCGCCGAGGTCCTCAACGACCTCCGTGGTCCGAAGATCGTCATCCAGAAGTTCAAGAACAAGACCGGGTACAAGAAGCGTCAGGGGCACCGTCAGGAGCTCACACGCGTTCAGGTCACCGGCATCGCCTAAGGCCTGAGGAGAAGAACAGATGGCACACAAAAAAGGTGCGAGTTCCACTCGCAACGGTCGCGACTCCAACGCCCAGCGCCTCGGCGTGAAGCGTTTCGGTGGTCAGGTTGTCAGCGCGGGCGAGATCATCGTTCGTCAGCGCGGCACGCACTTCCACCCCGGCGTCAACGTCGGCCGCGGTGGAGACGACACGCTCTTCGCCCTGGAATCCGGCTCGGTTGAGTTCGGCGCAAAGGGCGGCCGCAAGGTCGTCAACATCGTGGTGGCTGCCGCGTAGGCATCCACAATTCTTGATCGTCAGGGCGGGCTTCGGCTCGCCCTGACGTGTTTTCGCCACTTGAAAGGGGCACCCCCATGGCCACGTTCGTTGACCACGTCACGCTGCACCTCAGAGCGGGCAACGGAGGGAACGGTTGTGTCTCCGTCAAGAGGGAGAAGTTCAAGCCTCTCGCCGGCCCCGATGGCGGCAACGGCGGAAACGGCGGCGATATCGTTCTCGTCGCCGACCCGCAGGTGACGACGCTGCTCGGCTACCACCGTTCACCCCACCGCAGTTCCACCAATGGTGGTCCCGGCATGGGCGACCACAGGGCCGGCTACGCCAGCGACCTGATGGAACTCTCCGTGCCGCTCGGCACCGTCGTCAAGGACTCCGAGGGCAACGAACTCGCGGACATGACCGAGCCCGGCTCCCGGATCGTCGTCGCGCCCGGCGGCCAGGGGGGACTCGGAAACGCGGCCCTGGCTTCGACCAAGCGCAAGGCCCCTGGCTTCGCCCTGCTCGGCACCTACGGCTGGGAAGGCGACGTCCAGCTCGAACTCAAGACCGTGGCGGATGTCGCTCTGGTCGGCTACCCGTCGGCCGGCAAGTCCAGCCTGATCGCCGCGATCTCGGCCGCTCGGCCCAAGATCGCCGACTACCCCTTCACCACCCTGCACCCTAACCTCGGTGTGGTCGACGCCGGCGAGGTGCGCTACACCGTCGCCGATGTCCCCGGCCTGATCGAGGGCGCCAGCGAGGGCAAGGGCCTGGGGCTCGAATTCCTGCGCCACGTCGAACGCTGCACCGCGCTGCTGCACATCCTCGACTGCGCCACCCTCGACCCCGACCGCGACCCGCTCAGCGACCTTGACGTCATCCTCGGCGAACTCGCCGCATACCCCGTGCCCGAGGGGCAGAAGCCGCTGCTGGAACGCCCGCAGCTGGTGGCCCTGAACAAGATCGACGTTCCGGAGGCCCGTGAGCTCGCGGACTTCGTCAAGGGTGACCTTGAGGCCCGCGGCTACCGCGTCTTCGAGATCTCCACGGTCAGCCACGAGGGCCTGCGCGCGCTCAACTATGCCCTCGCCGAGGTCGTCGAAGCCGGCCGGGTCGAGGCCGCCGCCAGCCAGGCGCTCAAGCCGCGCATCATCATCCGGCCCAAGGCCGTTGACGACAGCGGTTTCGTCGTCAAGGTCGAGGGTGGCTCCTTCGGCAACATCTACCGCATCATCGGCTCCAAGCCCGAGCGCTGGGTGCAGCAGACGGACTTCAAGAACGACGAAGCCGTCGGGTTCCTCGCGGACCGTCTGGCCAAGCTCGGCATCGAGAACGAACTGTTCAAGGCCGGCGCGATCGCCGGCTCGACGGTCATCATCGGCCCCGGCAACGGTGTCGTCTTCGACTGGGAGCCCACGCTCACCTCGACCGCCGAGCTGATCACCGCACCGCGCGGCACCGACACCAGGCTCGACGATTCCAAGCGCCGCACCAGCAACGAGCGACGCGAGGAATACTTCGGCCGGATGGACGCCAAGGCGGCCGCCCGCGCCGAGCTCATCCGCGAACGCGAAGCCGGAATGTGGTCCACCGGCGAAGAGGAATTCAACGGGGACGTGACCGGCGACGGCTCGGTCCCGGTGAAGGGCACCAGGGAAGGCGGAACCGAATGAGCGCCCGCGCCGGGGTACAGGTCTCCACCGCCCGCCGCATCGTCGTGAAGGTCGGCTCCTCGTCGATCAGCGGCGACAACGCCGACCAGATCGCACCGTTGATCGAGGCCCTCGCCGACACCCACGGGCGCGGCGTGGAGGTCGTCCTGGTCTCCTCGGGTGCCGTGGCGAGCGGAATGAGCTACCTCAACCTCGACGGACGCCCGAGCGACCTGGCCACCCAGCAGGCGGCAGCCTCGGTCGGCCAGAACGTGCTCACCGCCCGCTACCAGGAGACGCTGGACCGGCACGGAATCGCCGCCGGCCAGGTGCTCCTCACCGAGGGCGACCTGCTCAACGAACCGCACCGCAGCAACACCCGCCGTGCGGTGAACCGCCTGCTCGACCTGCGCATCATGCCGATCGTCAACGAGAACGACACCGTCGCCACCTATGGCCTGCGCTTCGGCGACAACGACCGGCTCGCGGCGATGCTGTCGGTGCTGATCCGGGCGGACCTGCTCCTCCTGCTCAGCGACGTCGACTCCCTGTACACCAAGCCCCCGCACCTTCCCGGCGCCGAACGGATCGACCAGATCGGCTACGACGAGGAACTGGACGGCATGGAATTCGGCGCCACCAAGGCTGACGGCGGCGTCGGCACCGGCGGGGCCAACACCAAGGTCAAGGCGGCCCGACTGGCCGCATCCGCCGGCACGGCCGTGCTCGTGACCGCGACGGGGCTGGCGGCCGCCGCGCTCCGCGGCGAACAGGTCGGCACCTGGTTCGAGCCCAAGCCCACCGCCCCCGGGCGCGCGCTCCTGTGAGCCATGGCGCCGCGGGCCCACTTGTGGCGGGCCGAACGTTGTCCGGCCGGGGGACGAATCCCCGGCCCGGGGAAGGCGCCGTCGCATGAGCGTGCTCGCACGACACCAGGTCGCCACGGCGGCGCGCATCGTCGTCAAGGTCGGCTCCTCGTCGATCAGCGGTGACAACGCCGGCCAGATCGCCCCGCTCGTCGACGCCCTCGCGGCGGCCCACGCGCGCGGAGCCGAGATCGTCCTGGTCTCCTCCGGCGCCATTGCCACCGGGATGCCCTACCTCCAACTCGACGAACGACCCACCGACCTCGCCACCCAGCAGGCCGCGGCATCCGTCGGCCAGAACCTGCTGATCTTCCGCTACCAGGACAGCCTCGACCGGTACGACATCGTCGCCGGCCAGGTTCTGCTCACCGCCGGCGACCTCGAGATTCCGGCGCACCGCAGCAACGCGCACCGGGCGATGGACCGCCTGCTCGGGCTGCGCATTCTGCCCATCGTCAACGAGAACGACACCGTCGCCACCCACGAGATCCGATTCGGCGACAACGACCGGCTGGCCGCGCTCGTCGCCACCCTGATCCAGGCCGACCTTCTCCTCCTGCTCAGCGATGTCGATGCGCTCTACACGCGTCCGCCGCACCTGGCCGGCGCCGAGCCGATCTCCCACGTCGCCGCGGGCGAGGAGCTGCCGGGCGTCGAATTCGGGGCGAGTCGCTCCGGAGTGGGCACCGGGGGAGCCGCGACCAAGGTCTCCGCCGCGCGAATCGCCTCCGACGCCGGCACCGCCGTGCTGCTCACCTCGACGGCACTCGTGGCCGAGGCGCTGCGCGGGGAGCTGATCGGGACCTGGTTCGAACCGACCGAGGGCGTCACCGTCCAGCCGACGGGCAGCTCGGTCGCGTAGGCTACCGGGATGTCGTCACAGTCCCTGACCGAAACCGTCCAGCTCACGCCGATCCTCGAATCGGCCAGGGCCGCCTCGGTTGCCCTCGCTGCAGCGCCCACCCAGGTGAAGAACCTGGCGTTGGCCGCGATCGCCGCCGCCCTGCGCGGCAGCGTGCCCGACATCCTCGCCGCGAACCGGATCGACCTGGCCAACGGTCGAGAGAACGGGCTCTCCGCCGGGATGCTCGACCGCCTCGGCCTGGACGACGCCCGGATCGAAGGACTGGCCGGCGCCGTCGAACAGATCTCCCTGCTCACGGACCCGATCGGCGAGGTCGTGCGCGGCAGAAGCCTGCCCAACGGCATCAGGATCAGCCAGGTGCGCGTTCCCTTCGGCGTCGTCGGGGTCATCTACGAGGCGCGGCCCAACGTCACCGTCGACATCGCCGCGATCGCGCTCAAGAGCGGCAACGCCGTCGTCCTGCGCGGCGGATCCGCCGCCGAGAACACCAACCGGATCCTCGTCGGCCTTCTCCAGCAGGCCATCGCCTCGGCCGGTCTGCCCGCCGAATCCGTGCAGACGATCGACCCGTTCGGACGCGAGGGCGCCACCGCTCTGATGCAGGCCCGCGGCTACGTCGACGTGCTGATCCCCCGGGGGAGCGCCGGCCTGATCCAGGCCGTCGTGAACCAGTCCAAGGTTCCCGTGATCGAAACCGGCGCCGGCATCGTGCACATCTTCCTCGACGAGAGCGCGAACGCGGACTGGGCCGTCGAGATCGTGCACAACTCCAAGGTGCAGCGCCCCAGCGTCTGCAACTCCCTCGAGACCCTGCTTGTGCACAGTGACGCCGCAGCCCGGCTGCTGCCCGCCGTGCTGGCCAGGCTCGCGGCATCCGGGGTCACGATCCACGCCGACCCTCGGGTCAGGGAGATCTTCCCCGACGCCGTTCCCGCCACCCAAGAGGACTGGGGCACCGAGTACATGGGCCTGGAGGTCTCCGTGGGCATCGTCGACTCCCTCGACGAGGCGATCGCCCACATCCGTCGCTACTCGACCGGGCACACCGAGTCGATCATCACCAACGACGTCGTCAACGCCGAGCGCTTTCTCGCCGAGGTGGACTCGGCCGCGGTGATGGTCAATGCCTCCACCCGGTTCACCGACGGCGGCGAATTCGGGTTCGGCGCCGAGGTCGGGATCTCCACCCAGAAGTTGCACGCCAGGGGCCCGATGGGCCTGCCGGAGCTCACCAGCACGAAGTGGATCGTGCGTGGCTCGGGCCAGGTGCGCGCGTAGGCCCCGCTAGAATACTCTCGGAGCCGTCCGCTCTCGTCGGACACCCCTGAACCACCCCTGAATGGAGAACCCATGTCGTTTCTGAACGCAGTGCTCACGCAGGCCGAACACGTCGCCCTGCCCATGCCGACGTTCGTCTACGGCCTGATCGCGATCGTCATCTTCGCCGCGCTCGGCGTCGTCGTCTGGTCCTACCGTGACGTGGCCAACCGCCATCAGGCCAAAGCGCAGGCGTACGCCGACGCCCACGGCGCGCACGGCGACCACTAGGGGAGAACGTTCCGATGCCACCGCGCCGCCCGAGAATCGGAGTGATGGGCGGCACCTTCGACCCCATCCACCACGGACACCTCGTCGCGGCCAGTGAGGTCGCGCAGAGCTTCGACCTCGATGAGGTCGTTTTCGTGCCCACCGGCAAGCCATGGCAGAAGCAGGACGTCACCCAAAGCGAGCACCGCTACCTGATGACGGTCATCGCCACGGCGTCGAACCCGCGGTTCACGGTGAGCCGGGTCGACATCGATCGCACCGGACCCACCTACACGATCGACACCCTGCGTGACCTGCACGCCGAGCGTCCGGATGCCGAGCTCTTCTTCATCACGGGGGCGGACGCGATCCGTCAGATCCTGGACTGGAAGGACGTTCAGGAGCTCTGGAACCTCGCCCATTTCGTGGCTGTGAGTCGTCCGGGACACGAGCTCAGCGTTTCGGGATTGCCCAACCAGGACGTAAGCTTGTTGGAGGTACCGGCATTGTCTATCTCGTCCACAGACTGCCGGGCACGCGTGAACCGGGGCTTCCCGGTCTGGTATCTGGTCCCTGATGGGGTAGTCCAGTACATCTCAAAGCATCATCTGTATCGGAGTGTGGCATGACGTTGGGTAATGACCCGCAGCCACTGACGCGTCGACAAGCGCGCGAGTTGGCCCAGGGGCACGAGCCTGCCTCGGCGGAGCACCAGCATTCGTCGACCCACATTCCCACACACTCCTCCGGGAGCACGCCGACGCAGGCGACGCCCCCGGCAGTGAAGCCCGCCGCCGACAAGACCGCAGCCGAAAAGACTGCGGCCGTGAAGCCCCCGGCCGTGAAGCCCGCGGCCGTGACGCCCGACGTCGCCGCCCCGGAGAAGCCCGCCGCCGCATCCGTGTTCGCTCCGACCTCGACCAAGCCCGCCTGGGCCGCCGCCGTGAGCGCACCGCGCCGGCCCGTGCCCGAACGAACGCTCACCCGACGTGAATTGCGCGCCCTTCAACTGGCCGAGGGACACGATGGGGAGACAGGTCACGAGGAGCCCGACCACGATCAGCGTGGCCACGACCAGCTTGGCCGGGACCAGCTTGGCCGCGACCAGCTCGTCGCGGACCAACAGCCCCTGGCGATGGCGCAGCCTCCCGTTCTCAAGGCGAGCCAGCCCGTCCCCGTCGAGTTCCTCGTCGAAGCCAAGTCTCCGCTGTCCTCGACCCGGGCGCGCCCCGGCGTGCTCCATCCGCCGGTCGGCCACTGGTCGCTCGACCGTGACGAAGACGAGAAGTCGATCCCCGGGCAATTCCGGGTGGAACCTTTCGACCAGATCGTGTCCCGCGGCATCGGTGCCGGTGGAATCCCGACGACCACGAACGCACTGATCCTGCCGTCCATCCCGCACCAGGGCACGACCTCTGGTCCGTTGACCAACACGGGCGAGATCATGATCACCGGCTCGATCGACCTGCCGCGCAGCCTCGGCTCCACCGGCGCGCATCCGAATCTGATCGACTCCGCCGAGATGGACCGGATGCTGGACCAGCTCGATGAGAGCGGTCACCACAGCGGGGTCACCCCGGTGAGCGCGAGCCGCGCCGTCAGCACCCACGCGTCGACCAGGGGCGTGATGGCTCCGCCGCCCAGGCGAGGCGTCACCATGCCGACCGTCCTGACAATCATCGTCGGTGCGCTCGCCCTCGGCGTTGTCGGCCTCTTCGTGGCCGGCTACGTCTTCAAAATCTTCTAATGCCATTTCATTCGCTTTCACTAACTCAGGGATTCAATCGATGACCGCTTCTGCCCATGCTCTCGAGCTCCTCACGCTGGCCGCTGCGGCCGCAGACTCGAAAGCGGGGGAGGACCTCGTCGCCATCGATGTCTCCAACCCCCTTCCGCTTGCCGACGTCTTCCTGATTGTCACCGGACGCTCCGAGCGCAACGTCGTGGCGATCGCCGGCGAGATCGAAGACAAGCTCACCGAGGCCGGCCACAAGCCGCTGCGTCGCGAGGGCCGCGCCGCTGGCCGGTGGATCCTCGTCGACTTCGGCGACCTCGTCGTCCACGTCTTCCACGAAGAGGAACGCGTCTACTATTCCCTCGAGCGACTGTGGAAGGACTGCCCGGTCATTCCGATCGAACTGCCCGTCCACAAGGTCCAGGAGTAGCAGTGGTACTCAACCGGGCTCAGGATGTAGTAGCCTAGAGAAGTTGTTTCGGGGGAATCCGAAACACAATCTGGGTCCGTGGCGCAGCTGGTAGCGCACCTGCATGGCATGCAGGGGGTCAGGGGTTCGAATCCCCTCGGATCCACAACAACAGGAAAAACCCTCGACGACAAGTCGGGGGTTTTTGCTTTTCCCCGAGACAATTCGCAATGTTGCACTTTGTGCACGGATGCACTTAGTGTAATGACGTGCACACCCAGCGGATCTCGACTGATCGCCGCGCCGAACTCAAGGCGCGGCACCATGAGGCGATTCTCGATGCCGCCGACGCGCTGATCCGCGAACGGGGCACGCCTCGGTTCAGCGTCGACGAACTGGCCGAGCGCGCCGACGTAGCGAGGCGCACCGTCTTCAACCATTTCTCCTCGCTCGACGGTGTGATCATGACGACGTGCACGCGTCACCTGAGCCGGGCCGTGGACGAGTTCCGTGCGGCAACGGCGTCGTCTCCCGCGGGCGACGGAGGCCGGATTGCCCTGTTCGAGGAGATCACCGCCGCGATTCGCGCGATGGATCTTCCGGCCCTCGTCGCCTACTTCGCCCGCGTGCTCGCCGAGGAGGGTTCCACCGCGCGTTCGCACAACGCCCTCGAATCGGTATTCCTGCTCACCACCCAGCAGTTCTCCGTCGAGCTCGCCGGGCGCAGCGTGCTCGACGAGTTCGAGGTGGCCGTTCTGGTCAGTTCGCTGATGAACGGGGTGGCCGTCGTCGCCCGCCACTGGATCGAACGCACGGGGGCCGCACTGGACGCGTCTTCCCGGCAGGTCTGGGATGACCTGCTCGACCGGCTGGTTTCCGACCTCCGCCGGGGCTACTCACTACCAGACTGACCCACGCCCCCACACTCTCGCGTCCCACCGGAGCGACGCAGAGCCACCACCCTGTAACCGCCCATCAAGAAAGAACCTGAGGAACATGGCCTCCCTTCTGTACCGGCTCGGTCGGTTTTCCGCCCACCGCGCCTGGCTCGTCATCGTCGCGTGGATCGTTGTGCTCGCACTGGCCGGCGGCGCGTTCGCCCTCTTCGGGGGCAGCCTCACCTCCGCGGTGAGCATTCCCGGCACGGCCACGCAACAGGTGAGCGACCAGCTCACCGAGAAGTTCCCGGCGGCGGCCGGCGGCCGGGGAACCGTCGTGTTCACCACGACCGACGACCAACCGTTCACCGAGGCGCAGAGGAGCGCGATCGGCGAACTTCTCACGAGCACGGGCAAGCTGGACAGCGTGACGTCGACGACGGATCCGTTCACCATTCAGGCGCAGATCGACGGTCAGGCCCAGAAGATCACCGATGGTCGGGCTCAGCTGGCGGATGCCACGGCCCGCCTCGACGCCGGCCAGGCGCAGATCGACGCGGCCGAGGCCCAGCTGGCGACCGGGCAGCAGCAGCTCGACGCGGCCCGCGCCCAGGCCGAGGCCGCCGGCCAGCTCACCGCGGCCGCGAGTCAGCTCGACGCCCAGCAGGCGCAGCTCGACGCGGGCAGCGCCGAACTTGCCACCCAACAGGCCACCCTCGAAACGAACCGCGCCGAGGTCACGACGCAGAGCGCCACCCTCGAGCAGGGCTCCGACCTGCTCGACCTGGCCGGCGGCATCCGTCAGGTGTCGACGGACGCGACGACGGCCGTCGCGAGTGTGCAGTTCGACACCGGCCTGCACCTGGTCGCGGCGGAGTCGAAGGAAGCCGTCGTCGCCGAGATGAACGACGCGAAGATCGACGGGGTCGTGGCGCACGTGTCCAACGACATCGCGTCCAGCATCCCCGAGGTGCTCGGCCCGGGAGAGATCGGTGGCGTCATCGTCGCCGCGATCATCCTGTTCGTGATGCTCGGCACCCTGATCGGCGCCAGCCTGCCCCTGATCAACGCCATCATCGGCGTCGGTGTCGGCGTACTGGCCTCTCTCGCTCTCTCCGGCACGGTCGACATGCTCTCGGTGACCCCGGTTCTGGGCGTGATGCTCGGCCTCGCGGTCGGAATCGACTACTCACTGTTCATCCTCAACCGGCACCGCACCCAGATGAGCCACGGGGTGGCGCTGCACGAGTCCATCGGCCTCGCCAACGGAACGTCAGGCAACGCCGTCGTGTTCGCGGGCTCAACCGTGCTGATCGCTCTGCTGGCCCTGAACCTCACCGGCATTCCCTTCCTCGGGCTGATGGGCACCGTGGCCGCGGTCTGCGTCTTCGTGGCTATCCTGATCGCGATCACGTTGACGCCCGCCGTGCTGCGCCTCGTCGGCACCCGGATCCTGTCCAGGAAGGGACGGGCGCGCATCGGCCACGTCGAACACGCCGCCCGCGTGCCGACCAAGCCGATGAACACCGTGCGCGCCGTGGCGACGGTGGCCGCCGGCATCGCCGTGCTGCTCGTCATCGCCATCCCGGCCCTCTCGATGCGCCTCGGCCTGCCCGCCGGCTCCTCCGAGCCGGTCGACTCCAGCGCCTACAAGGCCTACAAGCTCGTCGACGACAAGTTCGGTGCCGGAGTCAACGGGCCACTGCTCGTCGTCGCCGACCTGGCCACGGCCGTCACCGCCGACACGCTCGTCTCGGAGCAGGTGCGGATCGGCACCCTGCTCAAGGCGCAGAACGACGTCGCCGCCGTCGCCCCCATCGGCGCGTCGGACGACGATCTGCTGCTCGCCTTCCAGGTGGTGCCCAACGAGGGCCCCACCAGCGAGTCGACCGAGCAGCTCGTCCGCGACCTGCGCGGGCTCGAGATCGACGGGGTGGGCCCGCTCGGCGTGGCCGGGAACGCATCCGGAAACATCGACGTCAGCGAGAAGCTCGCCGACGCGCTGCCGCTCTACCTGCTCGTCGTCGTCGGGCTCTCGCTGATCATCCTGATCTTCGTCTTCCGGTCGATCCTGGTGCCGGTCACGGCCACGCTCGGGTTCATCCTTTCGCTGTTCGCGGCGTTCGGCGGGATCACGGCCGTCTTCCAGTGGGGCTGGCTGGCACCCGTGTTCGGCGTGCACGACCCTGGTCCCATCCTGAGCTTCCTGCCCATCCTCGTGGTCGGCATCCTGTTCGGGCTCGCCATGGATTACCAGCTGTTCCTGGTCACCGGGATGCGGGAGTCGTACGCCCACGGGGCCGATGCCCGCCTGGCCGTGCAGCGGGGACTGCACGCGGGCCGCACGGTGGTGATCGCCGCCGCGCTGATCATGATCTCCGTCTTCGCCGGCTTCATCTTCTCGAACTCGGTGATGATCCAGTCGATCGGGCTGGGGCTGGCCGTCGGCGTCCTGCTCGACGCCTTCATCGTGCGGCTGCTGATCATCCCGGCGGTGATGCACCTGCTCGGCCCGGTCGCGTGGTGGATCCCGAAGTGGCTCGACCGCATCCTGCCTGACGTCGACGTCGAGGGTGCCTCGCTCGAGCGCACCCACCCGATTCACCCCGTCGATCCGGCCGGTTCGATCGAGGTACCGCGGGCCTGACCCCGCACGGCGATAATCTCGACCCGGGCCCTGTCGTGGAGCCCGGGTCCGGGGGATGATGTCCGCAAGCGCCCTTCAGCAGCGCTTGATTCGGAGGTTTCCCCATGGCCGTCTTCGCCGACCGGGCAGATGCAGGTCGACAGCTTGCCGAACGCCTGCTCCACCTGCGCGAGCGGGACGTGGTCGTGCTCGGCTTGCCGCGCGGTGGCGTTCCCGTCGCGTTCCAGGTCGCCGAGGCACTGCACGCCCCCCTCGACGTGATCGTCGTGCGCAAGCTCGGGGTGCCGTACCAACCCGAACTCGCAATGGGCGCGATCGGAGAGGGCGGCGCCCGGGTGGTCAACACCGACGTGCTGGCTGTCACGGGCGTCACCGACGAGGAGCTCCAGAGCGTGGAGCGGCGCGAACGGTCGCTGTTGGCCGAGCGGGTGGCGGACCTCCGGATGGGCAGACAGCGGGTCGACCTGACCGGGCGCACGGTCGTCATCGTCGACGACGGCATCGCCACGGGTTCGACGGCCAGGGTGGCCTGCGACGTGGCTCGTCACCTCGGGGCGACCGAAGTGATCATGGCGGTGCCGGTCATGCCCGCAGAGACCGTCGGCGACCTTCCCGGGGCCGATGAGATCGTCAGCGTCCTGACGCCCGGTCGACTGATCGCCGTGGGAAACCACTACCTCGACTTCTCCGCGACCAGCGACGAGGAGGTCATCGTGCTCCTGGACACCACGGCCCGGCGCATGCGCAACGGCCGGGTCGTCGATGACACCCTGGACCGCGACGTGGAGATCCCCGCCGACGGTGTGCTCCTGGAGGGTCATCTGCGCCTGCCCAGGGGAGCCACGGGAGTCGTTGTCTTCGCCCACGGCAGCGGCAGCAGCCGGCACAGCCCGCGGAACCAATTCGTCGCGGAGGTGCTCCTCGGGGCGGGCCTCGGTACCCTGCTCCTCGACCTGCTCACCGACGACGAAGAGCCGAACCGGTCCAACGTCTTCGACGTCGAAATGCTCGCGAGCCGACTCATCGCCGCCACGGCCTGGCTGCGCGGGCTGCCGGAGACCTCGCAGTGCCGGTTCGGCTACTTCGGAGCGAGCACCGGCGCGGGTGCAGCGCTCTGGGCGGCCGCCGAACCGGACAGCCTCATCGCGGCGGTCGTGTCCCGCGGCGGTCGACCCGACCTCGCCGGAGCCCTGCTGGGGCAGGTGACGTGCCCGACGCTGCTGATCGTGGGCGGCGCCGACGATGCCGTGCTCGACCTCAACCGTCAGGCGCTGGGTCGCCTCCACTGTCGAAAGCGGCTGACCGTGGTCGACGGGGCCACCCACCTGTTCGAGGAGCCCGGAACCCTGGCGATGGCGGCGAACCTGGCCGCCGACTGGTTTTCGCAGTACCTCCTCACCGAGGTCGACGAGTCTCCGCCACCCGCCGCGGCATCCGCCGAAGGGGACACGCCTTGAACCAGCGGGCGACCGGCGTGATCTACCAGCCCGTCCACGCGCGCCCCGACGACGCACCGGATGCCGTCGCCCGGGTTTGAACCCCGGGCGGTCCTCGCCGATAATGGGGCTGTGCCGACCCCCGAAACGAACCCAATCCGTCCGGAGCGCTGTCCCTGCCAGAGCGGCGAGAGCTACCTCGGCTGCTGCGGCCCGCTGCACAGCGGACAGACGGTCGCCCCCAGCGCCGAACGACTGATGCGCTCCCGGTACAGCGCCTTCGCGGTCGGCGACGACGCGTACCTGCTCTCGACCTGGCATCCGAAGACCCGGCCCCGCGAATTCGAGCTCGATCCCGCACTCGTCTGGACCCGCCTCGACATCCATCGGACCCTGCATGGTGGCCCCTTCGACACCGATGGGATCGTCGAATTCACGGCACACTGCCGCAGCGACGGCATCCGCAGCACGCAGCACGAGGTGAGCCGCTTCGTGCGGGTGGACCGCCGCTGGCTGTACCTGGACGCCGAAGGCTGACCTCGCTCGCTCAGGCGAGGTGCGCAGCCAGCCGTTCCGCGAACTCCGGCCGGGCGCCCTCGGCGCGCACCGTCTGGATGACGTGCTCGCGAACGCCGAGTCCGCTGAGGACGCCGGTGAGCCCGGCGACGTCGTCGTCCGACATGATCATCGGGTCGACCGTCGTGCGCACCTGCAGGTCGACGGGGGAGTCCAGCGCGACCCGGAGGCAGGCGAAGGCCTTGGCCGCCACGGACTGCACTCCGGTCACCGCGCCGTAGAGGTTCTCCGGCGCCTTGATGTCGAGACCTACCCAGTCGCAGAGTGGGAGCACCTCGGTGAAACGCTTCGGGTAGGGCCCGGCGGTGTGCAGGCCGACCCCGAAGCCCAGGGCCCTGACCTCGCGCATCGCCGAGGCGAGTCCGGGCTGGCGGGTCGGCTCGCCCCCGGAGAACACCACGCCGTCGAGCAGGCCGTGTCGTTTGGCCAGGAGCTCACGCACCTGCTGCCAGGAAACCGTTCCCGGCGTGCGCGGGTCGAGCAGCTCGGGGTTGTGGCAGTAGGTGCAGGCCAGGGGACAGCCCTGGAGGAACACCGTTGCCACGAGCTTGCCCGGCCAGTCACAGGTGGACAAGCTGACCAGCCCCGCGATCTGCAGGTCGTCCGCGCACGCGGGCATCGTCATCGGGCCATCGCGGCTTCGACGAAGTGGGTGCGCTCGGCGTGCTCGCCCTTCTTGCCGATGTTGAACGAGCTGACCGGACGGAAGTACCCCATCACGCGGGTCCATACCTCGCACGGACCGCCGCAGGTGGTGCAGGTCGGGTGCTCGCCGGCGAGGTAGCCGTGATCAGGGCAGATCGAGAACGTCGGCGTGACCGTGATGTACGGCAGCCGGTGCGTCGACAGGGACCGCTTGACGAGCTCACGGCAGGCTGCGGCCGTCGAGAGCTTCTCCGACATGTAGAGGTGCAACACGGTGCCGCCCGTGTACTTGGTCTGCAGCTCGTCCTGGCGGTCGAGGGCGTCGAACGGGTCGTCGGTGAAGCCGACCGGCAGCTGAGACGAGTTCGTGTAGAACGGGTTCGCCACGGTTCCGGCCTGCAGGATCGACGGGAAGCGCTTCTTGTCCTCCTTGGCGAACCGATAGGTGGTGCCCTCGGCCGGTGTGGCCTCGAGGTTGTACATGTTCCCGGTGGCCTCCTGGAACTCGATCATGCGGGTGCGCACGTGGTCGAGCAGGCGCACGGCGATGGCATGGCCCTCCTCGGAGGTGATGTCGTGCACGTCATCGGTGAGGTTGCGGATCATCTCGTTGATGCCGTTCACGCCGATGGTGGAGAAGTGGTTACGCAGGCCGGCGCCCAGGTAGCGCTTCGTGTAGGGGAAGAGCCCCTCGACGATGAGCTTGTCGATGACCGTGCGCTTGAGCTCGAGGGAGTCCTTGGCCAGATCGAGCAGGCGGTCCAGGTCGGAGATCAGTGCGGCCTCGTCCCCGCGGTGCACGAAGCCCAGGCGCGCGCAGTTGATGGTGACGACGCCGAGGGAGCCGGTCTGCTCTGCGGAGCCGAAGAGCCCGTTTCCGCGCTTGAGCAGCTCGCGCATGTCCAACTGGAGGCGGCAGCACATCGACCGGATCTGGTTCGGCTTGAGCTCGGAGTTGATGAAGTTCTGGAAGTACGGCGTGCCGTACTTCGCGGTCATCTCGAACAGGCGGTCGGCGTTCTCCGATTCCCAGTCGAAGTCCTCGGTGATGTTGTAGGTCGGGATCGGGAAAGTGAAGACCCGGCCGCTGGCATCCCCGGCGGTCATCACGTCGATGTAGGCCCGGTTGATCACGGCCATCTCCTCGGCGAGCTCGCCGTAGGCAAAGGCCTGCTCGACACCGCCGATGACCGGCACCTGCTCGCGCAGGTCTTCCGGGCAGACCCAGTCGAAGGTGAGGTTGGTGAAGGGGGTCTGGGTGCCCCAGCGGGAGGGCACGTTGAGGTTGTAGATGAGCTCCTGGATGCCCTGGCGCACCTCGGCGTAGCTGAGCTTGTCGATGCGCACGAACGGCGCCATGTAGGTGTCGAAGGAACTGAACGCCTGGGCTCCGGCCCACTCGTTCTGCATGGTGCCGAGGAAGTTGACGATCTGCCCGATCGCGGAGGAGAAGTGCTTCGGGGGAGTCGACTCGACCTTGTCGGGAACGCCGTTGAGGCCCTCCTCGAGCAGCACCCGCAGAGACCAGCCGGCGCAGTAGCCGGCGAGCATGTCGAGGTCGTGGATGTGCAGTTCGCCCTCGCGGTGCGCCCTGCCGATCTCGGGCGAATACACGTTGGAGAGCCAGTAGTTTGCGACCACCTTGCCGGCCGTGTTCAGGATGAGCCCGCCGAGGGAGTAGCCCTGGTTAGCGTTCGCGTTCACGCGCCAGTCGGAGCGATCGAGGTACTCATTGATCGAGGTGCTCACGTCGACGGTGGTGCGGGTGACGTCGCGGTCCCTGGCGTGCTGGTCCCGGTAGGCGATGTAAGCCCGGGCGGTGGCGGCATAATTTTTGGACAGCAGGGTCTGTTCAACGAGGTCCTGCACCTGCTCGACGGTCGGGTACGCCCGGCCCAGGTCGGCCAGTGCCACGACGACGGTGTTCGTGACCAGGTCGGCGTCATCGCCGACCATCTCTCCCGACGCGGTTCCGGCGCTGGTGATGGCGGTCCGGATGCGCTGGGCATCGAAGGGGGCCGTCGCGCCGGTGCGCTTGATGATGCCTAAGGGAGAGGTGGTTAGTGCTGTCATTCGAGAAAATCCTTGGTTTGTGGCCGCCGTCCGGATGATTCGGGCCGTTGAATCACCACCCTACGCCTGGGCACCACATGTAGTGGTCAGGTGGCGTTGCACACCTGCATATAGTGTTTGGCCGAATACTTAGTGCCCAATGTTTTCGCGCCATCCAGCGGTGTTCGACCCGGAAAAATGTGGTCAGACCACATTGCTCGCCCGCGCGTGTCGTGTCGCCGCGCCGGTGCTGCCCGCCGGTGCCGCCCGCCCGCCCGCCCGCCCCCGTGCGCGTCGCGGCACGTGTTCCGGAAGCGGGCGCGCCGAGCACCACGCGCCGCGTTCCGAATCGCGGGCCGCGACGAGGGGCGCAGAGTCGGCGGGGCGGGCGGATGCGGCGGGGCGGGCGGATGCCGCGGGGCGGGCCGCCTAGAGGAGGCGGGCGTCCAGCTCGGCGACGTGACGCAGCCGGCGTTCGTGCTCGGCGTCGAAGGCGTCCTGACCGCCGGCCTTCGCGATGAAGCCGGGATGATCCGAGTAGTGCGCCCAGCGGTCCAGATCGGCCCGGGCCGCGGCGATCTCCTTCGGCGTCGGTGCGGAGGCATCAGGATGCATGGGTCGATTATCGCCTGATTGGTGGCCGGCGTGGTTATCCCGCGCCCGTGCCGGATGCGCAATTCAGGCCGACGGATGTCCCCGCGTACCCGCGCGAGCGGCGTCCCCGGCGACCCGGGCCAGTTCGTTCAGCACTCCATGCAGCCGGAGTGCGAAGCCCAGCGGCGCGGTGGCAGGCAGCGCCCCGATGGGCCACCAGGCCACGTCATCGCTCTCGTCGCTGACGGCCGGAACCGCGTCCGCTGCCGCGACGGCCGCAAACCCGACATCCCAGTGCACGCCGCACCGACCGAATCCGTCGCCGAGGGGATGCCGGTCCAGGTCGACGATGGCTCCGCCGGATAGCGGGCGCAGCTCCTCGATTCCGCACTCTTCGCGGGCCTCGCGGAACGCGGCCGAGGCGACCGAGTCGTCCGCCGCCTCGATGTGACCGCCGAGTTGCACCCAGAAGCGCCCCTTCCGGTGGAAGCAGAGCAGCACCCGTGTCAGGTCGGGGTTGAAAACGAAGCAGCTCGCGGTGAGATGCTCCGGCCCGCTTTCTCGGACCAGGGCGGTTGCCGGAGAGCCGGCGATGAGGTCCCGGTATTCGGCGCGGAGCCTCCGCTGCCGAACGGAGCGCGGTGTCCAGGCCTCGAGCGCGTGCACGAAGTCCGTCGCGCGCGAGGGCGAAATCTGCGGGGTCTGGGGCATCGCCTCAGGATAGCCGCGGAGACACCGGCAACCGGGCGAGTCGCCGGAGCCTTCCGGATTCGGCCTGGGTTCGTTAGTGTCCAGGGATGAGAGCAGCGGTGAACACGCGTTACGGCCCGCCCGATGTGGTCCGGATCGAGAACGTGGAGAGGCCGGCGGTCGCCGCCAACGAAGTGCTGGTGCGGGTGCACGCGACCACGGTGAATCGCACGGACTGCGCCTACCGGGCGGCCCGACCGTTCTTCATGCGCCTATTCACCGGGCTGGTTCGGCCGCGTGTGACCATCCTCGGCAATGAGTTCGCGGGTGTGGTCGAGGCCGTCGGTGGCTTCGTCACGACGTTCACGGTCGGTGACCGGGTGTTCGGCTACACCGAGGGTCCCTTCGGAGCCCACGCCGAGTTCCTGGCGATGCCCGAGACCGGCTCCATCGCGACGATGGCGGAGAACGCCACGTTCGCGGAGGCCGCGGCAAGCACAGAGGGATCGCACTACGCCCTGGCTCAGATTCGGGCGGCGAAGGTTGGGGCCGGACGGGCAGTGCTGGTCTACGGCGCGACCGGGGCGATCGGCTCCGCGGCCGTGCAACTGGCCACGGGTCTCGGCGCCACCGTGACGGCGGTCTGCGGGACCGCCGACCTGGAGCTGGTCAGGGGGCTGGGTGCCGACCGGGTCGTCGACTACACGGCGGAGGACTTCACCCGGGACAGCCTCCGCTATGACGTCGTCCTGGATGCCGTCGGCAAGAGTTCGTTCGGCCGGTGCCGGCCGCTCCTCAAGCCGGGCGGAATCTACCTGTCGACGGAGCTCGGCGCCGGGGCCCAGAACCCCATCCTCGCCCTCGTCGGCTCGCTCCGCGGCGGGACCAGGGTGATGTTCCCGATCCCCACGCACGACCAGGCGATGATCGTCTACCTCCGGGGACTGATCGACGCCGGAACCTTCACCCCGGTCATCGATCGCAGCTACCCGCTCGACCGGATTGTCGACGCCTACCGCTACGTGGAAACCGGCCAGAAGACGGGCAACGTCGTCATCACCCTCGACCGGCAGGACTGACCGAGACCGTCTCGCCGGCCTCGCTAGCCGCCTCGCTAGCCGGCCTCGGTTCCGCGGCCGAAGACGGCCACCAGCCGGTGCTCGACGCTGTCCCCGCCGGCCCCGGCCAGGGTCTCCTCCACCTCGGCGAGGAGGGCTGCCGTGGCCCCTGGGTCCAGGGCGGCGATTTCGGGACCGAAGGGGGTTCCGGCAATTCCGCGGGCCTCGTCGTGAAGTGTCGGCCAGCGAATGAAGAGGCGTTCCAGGGTCGCGCCGACCCGCGCGAACCCGCCGTCCGTCAACGCGTCGGCGACCTGCCCGGTGGTCATGGAGAGTGTTCCGCCGGCCATCGCCCGCGCGAACGGAGAGTCGGGCAGGTGCCGACGAACCACGGCGGCATAGCTGTCGAACGGCTCCAATCGTTCGCCGAGCGCCCAAACCGCGACGAAAACGGTGCCGCCCGGGCGGAGGACACGCCTCATCTCACGAGAGACCGCGACGCGATCGGGCATGAAGGGAAGCCCCTGGTGGCAGAGCACGACGTCGACGGATGCGTCCGGCAGCGCGATCGCCGCGGCCGAACACTCCAGAGCGTCGATCGGTGCCGCCTCCGGATCGGGATCCCTGGCCAGGTCCGCCGCCAGCACGGCGAGCATGGCCCGGCTGATGTCGCTGGCGATCACCCGCCCGTCGGCACCGACGGCGGATGCCGCGGCACGAGTGACGGCACCGGTGCCGGCGGCCAGGTCAAGCACGGTCTGTCCGGGCACGAGACCGGCGTAGGAGACCAGGTGCCTGGCCCACGGGTCGAACAGGTACGGCTGAAGGTAGCGGCGATAGTGCTCTGCGACGCGCGCCGGTTCGAACAAGCCCCGGTCCGGATCCACCATGATGCACTCCTTCACGCCCGGCGCCGTTCGGCTGTGCCGCATCACCGGAAAGAGTAGCCCCGGGGGAGGGCTGGCGGAAGACGCCCGACCACCACCACCACCACGTGTGAACCCGGACAAAGTAAGGGCTTGCCGCCGGAATACGGCGGGCCCCGACACGGTTCCCCTGTTGAATGCATTTGCATGCAAATCGATAGAGGGAAGACGATGATGCCGCAGAAGATCGAATTGGGACTGGACACCTTCGGAGACGTGACCTTCGACGCGCACGGGGCGCTGCTTCCGCAGCCGCAGGTGCTGCGGAACGTGGTCGCCGAAGCGGTGCTCGCCGACCAGGTCGGCCTCGACTTCTTCGGCATCGGCGAACATCACCGCGCCGACTTCGCCGTGTCGGCGCCCGAGGTCGTGCTGGCCGCGATCGCGGGGCAGACCCGCGACATCCGGTTGGGCTCAGCGGTCACGGTGCTCAGCTCGGATGACCCGGTGCGGGTCTTCCAACGCTTCTCCACCCTGGACGCGGTGTCGAACGGGCGGGCCGAGGTCATTCTCGGTCGCGGCTCCTTCACCGAGTCCTTCCCGCTGTTCGGCCTGGAACTGGACCAGTACGAGCTCCTCTTCGAGGAGAAGCTCAACCTCTTCACCGAGCTCCTCACCGAACAACCCGTGACCTGGGCAGGGGAAACCCGGGCCCCGCTGAACCGGCAGAGCGTGTTCCCGCCGACCGAGTCCGGCTCGCTCCGTACCTGGATAGGGGTCGGCGGCAGTCCGCAATCGGTCGTGCGCGCCGCCCATTACGGACTTCCGCTCATGCTCGCCGTCATCGGCGGTTCCCCGCTCGCCTTCCTGCCGCTCGTCGACCTGTACCACCGTGCCCTCGCCCAATTCGAGAAGCCGACCCAGCCGATCGGCGAGCACTCGCCGGGCTACATCGCGGCGACGGATGCCCAGGCTCGCGAGGAAATGTGGCCGCACTACGCCGCCATGCAGGAGCGAATCGGGCGTGAGCGAGGCTGGGGGCCGGTCAGCCGGGACCGGTTCGAGCACGACGCCGGACCGGACGGCGCGCTCTTCGTCGGATCGCCCGAGACCGTCGCGACGAAGATCGCCGCCGTCGTCAAGGGACTCGGGCTCTCCCGCTTCGACCTCAAGTACAGCCTCGGCACGCTCGCCCACGAGAAACTGATGACCAGCATCGAGCTCTACGGCACCAGGGTCGCCCCGCTGGTCCGCGAACAACTGGCCTGATCCGAGCCGGCCTGATCCGCGCGGCAACGGCTCGGGAACCGCGATGCGCCGCGGGAGACGGTAGCGTACTGATGTGCCCAGCGGCCGCCGCCGGGCACACTGAAACGATCCGAAAACCTGAGGAGTCCCTTGGAAACCTGGCCTGGAACTGCTTACCCGCTCGGCGCCACCTATGACGGCAGCGGAACGAACTTCGCGCTCTTCAGCGAGGCCGCCACGAAGGTGGAACTCTGCCTCTTCGACGACGACGGCAACGAGACGCGCATCGACGTCATCGAATCCAGCGCGTTCATCTGGCACTGCTTCCTCCCGCTTGTCCAGCCCGGCCAGCTCTACGGCTACCGGGTGTACGGCGAGTACGACCCGGCGAACGGGCAACGAGCCAATCCCAACAAGCTGCTGCTCGACCCCTACGCGAAGGCCACCTCCGGCACCATCGACTGGGACCCGTCGCTGTTCTCCTACAACTTCGGCGACCCCGATTCCACCAACGACGACGACTCCGCCTCGCACATGATGCTCGGTGTCGTGATCAACCCGTTCTTCGACTGGGTCGGCGACCGGCCCCTGCGCACGCCCTACAGCGAATCGCTGATCTACGAGGCCCACGTGAAGGGCCTGACCAAGCTGCAGGACCTCGTGCCGGAGTCCCAGCGCGGCACCTACGCCGGCGTCGCGCATCCGTCGGTCATCGAGCACCTGCAGAAGCTCGGCGTCACCGCGATCGAGCTCATGCCGGTGCACCAGTTCGTCAACGACGGCACTCTCGAGGAAAAGGGCCTGCGCAACTATTGGGGCTACAACACCATCGGCTTCTTCTCCCCGCACAACGCCTACGCGTCGACCGGGGACCGGGGCCAGCAGGTGCAGGAGTTCAAGGGCATGGTGCGCAGCCTGCACGACGCGGGGATCGAAGTCATCCTCGACGTGGTCTACAACCACACGGCGGAGGGCAACCACCTCGGTCCGACGATGTCATTCAAGGGCATCGACAACCAGGCCTATTACCGCTTGATGGACGACGACAAGCGCTACTACATGGACTACACCGGCACGGGAAACACGCTCAACGTGCGGCATCCGCACTCCCTGCAGCTGATCATGGACTCGCTGCGGTATTGGGTGACCGAGATGCACGTCGACGGCTTCCGCTTCGACCTCGCCTCGGCCCTGGCCAGGGACCTGTACGACGTCGACAAGCTGGCCACCTTCTTCGAACTCGTGCAGCAGGACCCGATCGTCTCCCAGGTGAAGCTCATCGCCGAACCGTGGGACGTCGGCCCCGGCGGCTACCAGGTCGGTAACTTCCCGGCCCAGTGGACGGAATGGAACGGCAAGTATCGCGACACCGTGCGCGACTTCTGGCGTGGCGAGCCGTCGACGCTCGGCGAGTTCGCCTCCCGGATTACCGGATCCGCGGACCTGTACGAGCACTCCGGCCGGCGACCGGTCGCCTCGATCAACTTCGTCACCGCGCACGACGGGTTCACCCTCTCCGACCTCGTCTCCTACAACGAGAAGCGCAACGACGCCAACGGCGAAGACAACAACGACGGTGAATCCCACAACCGCTCCTGGAACATGGGCGCCGAGGGTCCGACGGACGACCCGGAGATCCGGTCGCTGCGGGCCAGGCAGCACCGGAACTTCCTGGCCACCATGCTGCTCTCGCAGGGCGTGCCGATGATCCTGCACGGCGATGAGCTCGGTCGCACCCAACAGGGCAACAACAACACCTACGCCCAGGACAACGAGCTGAGCTGGATCCACTGGGAGGACGCCGACAACCCCCTGATCGAGTTCACCGCGGCCGTGTCCCGCCTGCGCAAGGAACACCCCACGTTCCGGCGCAGCCGCTTCTTCGACGGGCACCCGGGCAAGCGCGCCGAGGGCGACCCGCTGCCCGACATCGTCTGGCTCAACGGCGACGGCCAGGAAATGCAGTCCCAGGACTGGGACGAGAACCGGGCCCGCACCGTGGGGATGTTCCTGAACGGGATCGGGATCCGGGAACGGAACTCCCGGGGCGAGGACGTCACCGACGTCAACTTCCTCCTCATCTTCAACGCCGACCCCGACGACGTCGACTTCACCCTCCCGTCGGAGGAGTACGCACCGGCCTGGGAGATCGTCGTCGACACGGCCGGGAAGGGCGCCGACGCATTGCCGCACCCGGCCGGCGCCCGGCAGACCGTGTCGTCGCGTTCGCTCGTCGTGCTGCGCGCCTACCAGCCGCCGGAATCCGTGCCGGACCACTCCGTCGCCGCCTCCCTCGCGGCCCTCACCGGCAACCACGCCTCGACCGAGGTGCACCCGGATTCCGCGCAGGCCGAACCCGCCGCCGAACCCGTCATCGCGGATTCTACCGCCGACCCGTCGACGAAGCCGGTGAAGAGAGCGCGCAAGCCCCGCACCAAGCCGGAGGCAACGAAGTGAGGCTCCCGCTCTCGACCTACCGCCTCCAGATCACGGCCGACTTCGACCTCGATGCCGCCGCCGGCATCCTCGACTACGTCACCGCGCTCGGGGCCGACTGGCTCTACCTCTCGCCGCTGCTCGCCGCAGAGGAGGGCTCCGACCACGGCTACGACGTGGTCGACCATTCCACCGTCGACCCGGTTCGCGGGGGACCGGAGGGGCTCCTTCGACTGGCGACCGCCGCGACGGCCGCCGGCCGCGGCATCCTCGTCGACATCGTGCCCAACCACGTCGGCGTCGCCACCCCGCGGCACAACGCGTGGTGGTGGGACCTGCTCTTCGCCGGGCAGCGTTCACGGTTCGCCGAGGCATTCGACGTGGACTGGGCGGCCGGCGACGGCCGCATCCTGCTGCCGGTCCTCGGCGACGGCGACGAGGAGCTCGACCGGCTCCAGGTCGTCGGCGACGAGCTGCACTACTTCGACAACCAATTCCCCCTCGCAGCCGGCAGCGCCGACGACGGGGCCGACGCCGCCACGGTGCACTCCCGCCAGCACTACGAGCTCGTCAACTGGCGCCGCGCCGACACCGATCTGAACTATCGGCGATTCTTCGCCGTCAACAGTCTGGCCGGCATCCGGGTGGAGGTGCCCTGGGTGTTCGAGGAATCGCACCGGGAAATCGTGCGCTGGGTGCGTGAGGGGCTCGTGCACGGGCTCCGGGTCGACCACCCCGACGGCCTGGCCGACCCGGGCGGCTACCTCGACGACCTGCGCACGGCCACCGGCGGAGCCTACGTTCTCGTCGAGAAGATCCTCGAGGGCGATGAACAGCTGCCGGCGAGCTGGGCCACCAGGGGCACCACCGGGTATGACGCCCTGGGCGACCTCGACCGGATGCTCGTCGACCCGGCCGGTGAGGGCGCGCTCGACTCCCTGGAGGCTCGCCTCCAGAAGGAAGCCGGGCGTCTCACCGTCGTCGGCGACCGCGACAGCGGCGACACCGTCGACTGGGAGGAGCTGGTGCACGCCAACAAGCGCACCATCGCCGACAAGACCCTGCAGGCCGAGGTGCGGCGACTGGCCAGGCTGGTGCCGCAGATCGACGACCCGGCCGACGCGATCGCCGAACTGCTCGCCTGCTTCCCCGTCTACCGCTCCTATCTCCCGGTCGGGATCGACCGGCTGCAGACCGCCGCTCGGCGGGCGGTCTCGAGGCGCCCCGAACTGGAGCCGACCATCGACCTGCTCCTGCCCGTGCTGGCCGACCCACAGCATCCCGCCGCGGTGCGGTTCCAGCAGACGTCGGGCATGGTGATGGCCAAGGGTGTCGAGGACACCGCCTACTACAGGTACGCCCGGCTGACCTCGCTGAATGAGGTCGGCGCGGACCCGTCGGAGTTCGCGCTCGCCCCGGCCGAGTTCCACCGCCGCCAACAGCTGCGCCAGGCCACGATGCCGCACTCGATGACGACGCTCTCCACCCATGACACCAAGCGCGGCGAAGACGTGCGTTCCCGGATCACCGTGCTCTCCGAGGTCCCCGACGAGTGGGAGGCGACCCTCGACTCGCTCCGCGCCGCGGCACCGCTCGGTGACGCACCGTTCGAGAACCTGCTCTGGCAGGCCGTGATCGGTGCCTGGCCGGCCAGCCCGGACCGCCTCGCTGCCTACGCCCAGAAGGCGGCCAGGGAGGCCGGGACCTCGACGACCTGGACCGACCAGAACCAGGCCTTCGAGACCGCGCTGCACGACCTGGCCCGCGCGACGAGCGGCGACGAGGGCGTGACCGGAACCATCACCGGGTTCGTCGATCGGGTGCGGCAGGCCGGCTGGAGCAACGCCCTCTCCGCCAAGCTCGTGCAACTCACCACGTCCGGCGTCCCCGACGTCTACCAGGGCAGCGAACTCTGGGAGACCTCGCTGGTCGACCCGGACAACCGCCGGCCCGTCGACTACGGCATCCGGCGGGAGTACCTGGCTCGGATCGACGACGGATGGCTGCCTCCCGTCGACGAGACCGGTGCCGCCAAGCTCCTGGTCACGACGCGGGCCCTGCGAGTGCGCCGCGACGAACCCGGCCGGTTCTTCCGCTACGCGCCGGTGCCGTCCTTCGGCGCGCGCGCCGGGCACGTCATCGCCTTCGACCGCGGCGGGGCGGTCACCGTTGCGACGCGGCTGCCGCTCGGCCTCGTCGACGCCGGTGGCTGGGACGACACGACCATCGTGCTCGCCGGCCGACCGGTCGTCGATATCCTGACCGGCACCCGGTTCGAGGGTGAGACGCTTCGGCTGGCCGAACTGCTGGCCCGCTACCCGGTGGCGCTGCTCGTGCCCGCCGACGACACCGACCAGCGCGGAGCGACGAAAGGCGGCCGACATGCCCAGTGAGTCCAACCAGGGCAGCGGCACCGCGCCCGTCGGCGAGACCTTCGCCGTCTGGGCGCCCGCCGCCGGTGTGGTCGAGCTCGTTCTGGCCGACCTGACCGTGCCGATGACACCGGGGGAGGACGGCTGGTGGCGGGCTTCCCGGCCGGCGGCCACCGGCCCGCTCGACTACGGCTTCCTCGTCGACGGCGATGGTCCGTTCCCCGACCCGCGGTCGCGGCACCAGCCGGCCGGCGTGCACGGACTGTCCCGGACCGTGGCGCCGCGCGCCGGCGGCTCCGTTGTCAACGATTCTGCTGCCGGCGGCGACCGCCCGGCCGCTGCCTGGACCGGACGCCAGCTGGCCGGCAGCACCATCTACGAACTGCACCTGGGCACCTTCACCCCGGAAGGAACCCTCGACGCCGCGGCCGGAAAGCTGGCCCACCTCGCCTTGATCGGTGTCGACTTCATCGAGCTGCTGCCCGTGAACGCGTTCAACGGCACTCACAACTGGGGCTACGACGGCGTGCTCTGGTACGCCGTGCACGAGGGCTACGGCGGCCCGGAGGCCTACCGCCGCTTCGTCGACGCCTGCCACCGGGCCGGCATCGGGGTCATCCAGGACGTCGTCTACAACCACCTCGGCCCAAGCGGCAACTACCTGGGCAAGTTCGGCCCGTACCTCAGCGACGCCGCCGGCACCTGGGGATCCTCGCTCAACCTCGACGGGCCGCAGTCCGACGAGGTGCGCCGGTACATCCTCGACAACGCCCTGATGTGGCTCGGCGACTACCAGGTCGACGGCCTGCGCCTGGACGCCGTGCACGCCCTGCACGACGAGCGGGCCACCCACCTGCTCGAGGAACTGGCCATCGAGGTCGACGCCCTCAGCGCTCACCTCGGCCGCCCCCTCAGCCTGCTCGCCGAATCCGACCTGAACGACCCACGCCTGATCACCGGCCGGGAGGCGGGCGGGTACGGGCTGACCGGCCAGTGGAGCGACGACTTCCACCACGCGGTGCACGTGGCCCTGACCGGGGAAACCACGGGTTACTACGCGGACTTCGAACCGCTCGACGCCCTGGCCAAGGTGCTCACCCGCGGCTTCTTCCACGACGGCACCTTCTCGAGCTTCCGGGCTCGCACCCACGGCCGACGCATCGACACCGAGCGGATGCCGGCCTGGCGACTCGTCGTCGCCAGCCAGAATCACGACCAGATCGGCAACCGTGCCGTCGGCGACCGGTTGAGCGCGCAGCTCGACTCCGGACAGCTCGCCATCGCCGCCACACTCACCCTCCTCGGCCCGTTTACGCCGATGCTGTTCATGGGCGAGGAGTGGGGCGCCACCACCCCGTGGCAGTTCTTCACCTCGCATCCCGAACCCGAGCTGGGCGAGGCCACCGCGCGGGGCCGGATCGGCGAGTTCGCCCGGATGGGCTGGGACCCGGCCGTGGTGCCTGACCCCCAGGATCCCGAGACATTCACCCGCTCCCGGCTCGACTGGGCCGAACCCGACCGACCGGAGCACGCCCGGCTGCTCGCCTTCTACCAGGCCCTCGCGGTGCTGCGCCGCAGCATCCCCGCTTTCACCGACCCTCGGTTCGCTCACGTGGAGGTGACCTTCGACGACCGGGAACGGTGGCTCAGCCTGCGCCGCCGCGACACGGAGATCCTGCTGAACCTCGGCGACGAACCCCGCCGGGTTTCCACGCCAGGGGGTCGCCTGGCCGTGTCCTTCGCCGGCACGGGAGACGCCGTTCTCGACCAGGACGCCGACGGGCTGACCCTGGCCCCGCACTCCGTGGTTGTCTTCTGCGACCGGCCCGGGACCGTGGCCCCGCCTCGCTAGCGGGACCAGGAGAATGAAATGAGTTCGTTTCTGGCGGAATCCACCCAGGCCGCCCTGACGAGACTGGCCGAGCTGGCCGGGCCGGGCGGGCCGGGCGGCCCGAGCGGGCCTGGTGGGAGTGTTGCACCTGGCGCGACGGACGGTCCTGGCGCGGCCGGAACCGCGGCTCCGCTCGAACGGCTGCGAGCCATCCGTCGCCTCCTCCACGAACTCGAGTCCGACCCGGCGACCCTGGCCGGGGTGCGAGGCGCGTTGGACGCGGGGGCTGGCTGGGACGAGATCGCCGACGCCGCCCTGTTGAAGCCGGCCGCGGCCAAGTGGCGCTGGAGCGGCACCGATGACGAGATCGCGGCGCGGCAGGCGGCCGGCCGCAAGCGGGCCGCCCGGCCCAGCAGCGTGCCGACGGAGCTGCCCGGCTTGTCCGTGGCGCAGGCTGCGACGACACTGGGAGTGACATCCCAGGCCATCTACCTCAAGGTGAGCCGGGGTACGCTGGCCAGCCGCACCGTCCAGCTGCCGGACGGGCGCTCCTACAAGCGGGTCTTCCTCGACGGAGTGGTCCCCACCGACAGCGAGACCGACGCGTACCGACTCACGGAAAATGGAGCACACGATGACTGACCTGCCCAGGAACCCCGACGATCGCACCGAGGTCATGCCTGCATTCACCGGCGCCGACCGCGCGTCGGCCCCGGCGCCGGAAACGGTTCCCGCCCCGGCCCCGGCTCCGGCCGCCCTGGCTCTGCCTCCGGCCGCCCCGCGTGGCCCGGCACGGGCAGGCGCCGCCCAGCGAACGGCCCTCGTGGTGCTCGCGGGCATCGGGGCCCTGATGCTGGCCTTCATCGTCATGATCCTCGTCGGGGTGACCGGGGAGAGCATCAACGCCCTCGCCGTGTTCGCGACCCCGATCGCGTCGATGGTCGCCGCCTACTACGGGATCACCCTGAGCATCCAGCAGGTGCGCAACGAACGCGCCGAGAAGGAGAAGGCGATCGCCCGGGCGGATGCCGCGGATGCCGGCAGCCGGGAGACCGAGGTCTGGTCAGCGCAAATGGAGTCGGGGCTGAGGGTGGCGATGGCCAAGCTCGAGGGTGCCGGCATCCGCACCGACGAGGTCACAAAAGCCGCAGGCACCCCGGAAGGCTTCTTCTAACCCTCCCCTCCACCTAACCCTCCCCTCCACCTAACCCTCCCCTTCACCGCGAAAGTGCACTTTTCGCCCCCACGAGTTACTCGAAGGGGCGAAAAGTGCACTTTCGCGGGAGGGACGATGGGTCGGGGCGGTGCGGCGGTTGCCCGGCGTGGCGGATGTGTGCCATTCTTTACGGAACGAACGGTCAGTAAGTAATACGGCGATCAAAGGTGATGAAGCCATGCCCGAAGCATTCCTCGTTGATGGTGTTCGCACTCCCATCGGCCGATACGGCGGGGCGCTTGCCGGCGTTCGCCCCGATGACCTGGCCGCCCTCGTGCTGTCCGCGGTGGTGAGCCGTTCCGGACTCGATCCGTCGCTCATCGACGAGGTGATCATGGGCGCCGCCAACCAGGCCGGCGAAGACAACCGCAACGTCGCCCGGATGGCGGTGCTCCTCGCGGGACTGCCCGACAGCATCCCCGGCATCACGGTGAACCGCCTGTGCGCCTCCGGGCTCTCCGCGGTGCACCTGGCCGCGAGCATGATCAAGGCCGGAGAAGCCGACCTGGTCATCGCCGGAGGGGTCGAGTCGATGACCCGCGCGCCCTGGGTGCTCGCCAAGCCGGAGAAGGCCTGGGCGAAACCCGGCGAGATCGTCGACACGTCGATCGGTTGGCGCTTCGCCAACCCCCGCTTCGCCGAACGCGACAAGGCCACCTTCAGCATGTCGGAGACCGCCGAAGAGGTCGCCACGCTCGACCGGATCAGCCGCACGGATGCCGACGAGTTCGCCCTGCGCTCGCACCGACTCGCCGTCGACGCCAGGCGCAACGGCACCTTCGCCCCCGAAATCGTGCCGGTGCCCACCCGTGCCGGCCTCGTCGAGGTCGACGAGGGCCCGCGCGAAGACACCACCCTCGAGCGACTCGCCGGCCTGCGCTCGGTCGTGCGTCCCGGTGGCATCGTGACCGCCGGCAACGCCAGTTCGCTCAACGACGGCGCCTCGGCGATCGTCGTGGCGAGCGAGGCGGCGATCGAACGCCTCGGCCTCACCCCGCGCGCCCGGGTGGTCGGCGGCGCCAGCGCCGGAGTCGCCCCGGAGACGATGGGACTGGGCCCCGTGCCGGCAACCGAGAAACTCCTGCACCGGCTCGGCCTGGGCATCGGCGACCTCGACGCGGTCGAACTGAACGAGGCCTTCGCCACCCAGTCGCTCGCCTGCATCCGCCGACTCGGCCTCGACCCGGAGATCGTCAACCGCAACGGCGGCGCGATCGCCCTGGGCCACCCGCTCGGCTCCTCCGGCGCGCGCATCCTGGTCACCCTGCTCGGCCGGATGGAACGCGAGGGGGCCAGTCGCGGCCTCGCCACCATGTGCGTGGGCGTCGGCCAGGGCTCGGCCCTGATCGTGGAGAGCGTCTAGATGTCCAGGGAGTTCAGCACCCTGCTCGTCGAACGTCGCCCTGACCGGATCCAGGTTCAGCTGAACCGGCCCGACGTGCGCAACGCCATCGATCAGAGAATGATCGACGAGCTGCACCTGCTCTGCGGAGAACTGGAACGCGGGCCGCGGATCCTGATCCTGTGCGGCTCAGCGGGGGTCTTCGCCTCCGGCGCGGACATCGCCCAGCTGCGGGAACGGCGTCGTGACGACGCCCTCAAGGGGATCAACTCCGAGTTGTTCGATCGGATCGCCCGGCTGCCCCTGCCGGTGATCGCCGCGATCGACGGCTGGGCGCTCGGCGGTGGCGCCGAACTCGCCTACGCCGCCGACTTCCGGATCGCCTCGGAGACGGCCCGGCTCGGCAACCCAGAGACGTCCCTCGGCATCATTCCCGCCGCGGGCGCGCTCTGGCGACTGGCCGAACTGGTCGGCGAGCCCGTGGCCAAGGAGATCATCCTGGCCGGCCGAATCCTCACCGCCGAGGAGGCGCTCGCCCTGCACCTGGTCACCGAGGTGCACCCCGCCGCTGAACTGCTCGCCGCTGCCCACGCCCTGGCCGACCGGATCGCGGCCCAGGACCCACTGGCGACCCAGGTTGCCAAGGAGGTCTTCCACCTGCCGCGGGCCAGCCATCCGCTCGCCGACAACGAGGCGCAGGCCGAACTGTTCGAGTCCGAGGAGAAGTTTCGCAGAATGACTGCATTCCTGGAGAGGAAGAAGCGATGACGCTTGCCCCTGACAGCACCATCGACCAGGGCGCCACGGCGCCCAGCACCGTTCCCGACCGGGTCGGCGTGCTCGGCGGCGGGCGGATGGGCGCCGGCATCGCCCACGCCTTCCTCGTCGCCGGCGCGCACGTCACCGTCGTCGAGCGCGACCCGGATGCCGCCGACGCCGCACGCGAGCGCGTGCTCGGCGCCATCGACACCGCGCTCGCTCGCGGCACCATCGGCGGCGACCGAGCCTCCTACGCCGACCGGCTCAACGTGGCCACGGATGCCTCGGCGTTCGCCGACGCCGGCCTCGTCGTCGAGGCAGTGCCGGAGATCGTCGCGCTGAAGGCCGCGGCGCTCCGCAGTGTGGAGGCGCACCTGGCCCCCGGCGCCTGGCTGGCCTCGAACACCTCGTCGCTCTCGATCACCGAGCTCTCCGGTGCGCTGGGCCGGCCGGACCGGTTCATCGGACTGCACTTCTTCAACCCGGTACCGGTGTCGACCCTGATCGAGGTGGTGACGGGGGAGTTCACCCGGCCCGAACTCGTCGCTCTCGCCCGCGGCTGGGTCACCGCCCTCGGCAAGACCCCGATCCTGGTGCGCGACTCTCCCGGATTCGCCAGTTCCCGGCTCGGCGTCGCGATCGCGCTGGAAGCCATCCGGATGGTCGAGGAGGGCGTCGCCAGCCCCGCCGACATCGACGCGGCAATGGTGCTCGGCTACAAGCACCCGGTCGGACCTCTCCGCACCACTGACATCGTCGGGCTCGACGTTCGGCTTGGCATCGCCGAACACCTGCACTCCACCCTCGGCGAGCGGTTCGCCCCGCCACAGCTGCTGCGCGACCTCGTCGCGCGCGGTGACCTCGGACGCAAGAGCGGCCGCGGATTCTTCGATTGGAAGGACGCATCATGACTCTCCTCAGCACCGGCACGATCGTGCCCAGCTACGTCCTGGATGCCTGGTGGACCCCGTCCGACGGGGTCGCGACCCAACCCGTGCTCGACGCGAGCACCGGCGAAGGCGTCGCCGCGGTCAGCAGCGAAGGGCTCGACCTCGCCGACGTCGTCGAGCACGCCCGCACGGTCGGCCAGGCCTCGCTCGGGCGGCTCACCTTCCACGAGCGCGCCATCCTGCTCAAGCAGCTCGCCCAGTACCTCAGTGGGGTCAAGGAGGAGCTCTACGCCCTCTCCGCGCGCACCGGCGCGACCCGCTACGACTCCATGGTGGACATCGATGGAGGCATCGGCGTGCTCTTCACCCTGTCGTCGAAGGGCCGACGTGAGATGCCGAACAGCCAGGTCTACGTCGACGGCGACGTCGAAACCCTCTCGCGGGACGGCTCGTTCAGCGGCCAGCACATCTACACCCGGATTCCCGGGGTCGCCGCCCAGGTCAACGCCTTCAACTTCCCGGTCTGGGGCATGCTCGAGAAGTTCGCCCCCGCCTTCATCGCGGGCGTGCCGACGATCGTCAAGCCGGCCTCGCCCACCGGCTACCTCGCCGAGGCCGTCGTCCGTCACATCGTCGCGTCCGGCATCCTGCCGGCCGGTACCCTGCAACTGGTCTCCGGCAGCGCCCGCGACCTGATCGACCACCTCGACTACCGGGACCTGGTCGCCTTCACGGGCTCCGCCGGGACCGCCCGCAGCCTCAAGGCGCACAAGAACGTCGTCGAGGGCGGGGTGCGGTTCACCAGCGAGACCGACTCCCTCAACGCTGCGATCCTCGGCCCGGACGCCACCAAGGGCACGGCCGAGTTCGACGCATTCGTCGCCTCCGCCGTCACCGAGATGACCAGCAAGGCCGGCCAGAAGTGCACGAGCATCCGCCGACTGATCGTGCCCGTTGGCCGGCGGGACGAGATCGTCGCGGCCGTGACCGAGCGGGTGGAGCGTCGGGTCAGGGTCGGTGACCCGCGCGCCGACGGCGTGACCATGGGCCCCCTCGCCAGCCTCGACCAGCGCCGCGAGGTGCTGTCCAGCGTTGCACGCCTGGTCGAGGGCGGCGGCCACATCGTGATGGGGTCGACGGATGCCCCAGTCGGCACCGACCCGGACGGCGCCTTCGTCGGGCCGCTGCTGCTCGCCTTCGACGATGCCGGCAGTCCGGCCGTGCACGAGATCGAGGCCTTCGGCCCGGTCGCGTCGATCATCGAGTACACCGACCTCGACCACGCCGTCGCCCTTGCCGCCCTCGGCGGCGGTTCGCTCGTCGCGACGGTCGCCACCCACGACCCGAACGTCGCCCGTGCCCTGGTGCTCGGAATCGCGGCGCACCACGGGCGCGTGCTGATGCTCGACCGAGTCGATGCCCGCAGCAGCACCGGCCACGGCGCACCCGTGCCGCACCTGGTGCACGGCGGGCCGGGCCGGGCCGGTGGCAGCGAGGAACTGGGCGGCATCCGCTCGGTGCTGCACCACATGCAGCGCACGGCCATCCAGGGCTCTCCCGACATGCTCACCGCGATCACCGGACAGTGGCACACCGGTGCCGCGGTGCGAGAGGGGATTCACCCCTTCCGCAAGTCGCTCGCGACCCTCCGGGTGGGCGACCAGGTGCAGGGCGGACCCCGCACCGTGACCCTCGAGGACATCACCGCGTTCGCCGAGGCCACCGGCGACAAGTTCTACGCGCACACCGACGCCGAGGCCGCCGCCGCGAACCCGTTCTTCCCCGGCATCGTCGCTCACGGCTACCTGCTCGTGTCCTGGGCGGCCGGCCTGTTCGTGGACGCCGCACCGGGGCCCGTGCTCGCGAACTCCGGGCTGGAACGCCTGCGGTTCATCACCCCGGTCTCGCCGGGTGACAGCATCAGGGTGACCCTGACCGCCAAGCGGATCACCCCGCGTGAGACGGAGGACTACGGCGAGGTCTGCTGGGATGCCGTGCTGCACAACCAGAATGACGAGATCGTCGCCAGCTACGACGTGCTCACGCTGGTCAGCAAGAACAGCTAGCGGTCAGCCCGGCTAGCGGCCAGCACACAACGCAACGCCGCAGTCCCGGTCGAAGGACCGGGGCTGCGGCGTTCGCGTTTCGGCTCAGAGGTCGGCGAGCAGCGCGACCGGAGATTCGATGCAGCGGGCCACGTAGGTGAGGAAACCAGCGGCGGTGTCGCCGTCGCAGACCCGGTGGTCGAACACCATCGATAGCTCAACCACGGTGCGCACCGCCAGCTCGTGGTCGACCACCCAGGGGCGCTCGATCATCCGGCCGATGCCGAGGATGGCTGCCTCAGGGTGATTGATGATCGCCGCTGACCCGTCGACGCCGAGGGAACCGAAGTTGTTGAGGGTGAAGGTTCCTCCGGAGAGGGCCCCAGGGGAGAACGCCCCGTCGCTGGCCTGAGCGACCAGCCCGGCGATGGAATCCCGCAGCTGCCGGGTGGTCAACGCGTGGGCGCCGTGCACGACGGGGACCATCAGCCCTCGCGGCGTCTGTGCCGCGATGCCGAGATTGATCTCTCCGCGCACCAGGATCTCCTGGCTGGCCGTGTCGACCGAGGCGTTGAGCAGCGGGTAGCGGCGCAGCCCGGCGACGACGAAGCGTGCGATCAGCGCGGTCACGCTGAAGCGTTCGCCGGTGGCCTCGAGCAGCCGGTCGCGGGCGACGAAGAGCTCGGTGGCGTCGACGTCGAGCCAGATGGTCGCCTCCGGGATCTCTCGCCGGGAGTGGGCCAGGCGCTCGGCGACCACCTTGCGCAGACCGGTGATCGGTATCCGGGTGTCCGCGAGTGGTGGCGCCGACCCAACGGGAGCCGGGGTGGTCGCCGCGCCGGCGCCGGTCTCGGCGTCTGAGGGAGGGGACGCGGCGGCAACGGCGGCCGGAGCGGCTTTCGGGGCGGTGGCCGTGGCGCGGATCCGGGCCTCGACATCGCGGCGCAGGACCAGGTCGTTGGGTCCGCTGCCGCGCAGGGCGCTCGCGTCGAAACCGTTTTCCCTGGCCAGCCTCCGCACGATCGGCGAGACCACCGGCGACGGGCGGTCGACGGGTGCGGCCGGTTGGGGTGCGGCCGGTTGGGGTGCGGCCGGTTCGAGAGCTGCCGGTTCGCGAGCTGCCGGTTCGAGAGCTGCCGGTTCGGGTGCGGCGGGGGAACCGGGGTCCGCGGCCGAGGCAACCCGGGAACCGAATCGCGCGGCGGACGGTCGTCGCACCGGGCGGGTGTTCTCGCTCGTGCCGTAGCCGACGAGAACGGCGCCGGATGCCCCGCTCGGGGCGCTAGCGGGCTCGGCCACCTCGGCGGGCGGGCCCACTTCGGCAGGCTCGGGCTCGACCTCGGGGGTCTCGACCTCGGGGGTCTCGGCCGCCAGGGCGGCGTCCCCCACGCTGAGCAGCACCTGGCCGGAGTGGATCACCTGGCCCGCCTCGCCGAAGAGCGACTGGACCACACCGCCGAACGGCGACGGCAGCTCGACGACCGATTTGGCCGACTCGACCTCGACGACGGGCTGGTCGATCGTGATGGTGTCTCCGACGCTGACCAGCCAGGAGACGATCTCCGCCTCGGTCAGGCCCTCGCCGAGGTCGGGAAGAATGAAGTCGTGCGTCATCATGACCACTCCCAGGTGCCGAGCGCGGCGAGGATCCGGTCGGGGGTCGGCAGGAAGTACTCCTCGAGCTTGGGGGACGGGTAGGGGATGTCGAAGCCGGTGATCCGCAGGATGGGCGCGGCGAGGTGAAAGAAGTTGCGCTCGGTGAGCCTGGCCGCGACCTCGGCACCGTAGCCGCCGAACTGTGCTGCCTCGTGCACCACCGCCGCCCTGCTCGTCTTGCGAAGTGACGCGCCGACGGTCTCGTCGTCGAACGGTGACAGACTGCGCAGGTCGATCACCTCGATCGAGAGGCCTTCGGCCGTGGCGAGTTCCGCGGTGGCCAGCGCGGTCTTCACGGTCGGACCGTAGGCGATGAGGGTTACATCGCTGCCCTCTCTGAGCACGACGGCGGATGCCATCGGGGCGGTCTGCACGGGCAGGGCGAGCTCGTCCTTCATCCAGTACCGGCTCTTGGGTTCCATGAAGATGACCGGGTCGTCGCTGGCGATGGCCTCGCGCAGCATCGAGTAGGCGTCCGCCGGGTTCGACGGGGACACGACGGTGAGACCCGGAGTGGACGTCCAGTATGCCTCTGAGGAGTCGGAGTGGTGTTCGACGCCGCCGATGTCGCCGGCGTAGGGAATGCGGATGACGATGGGCAGGGAGATCCGGCCGCGGGTGCGGTTGTGCATCTTGGCGAGGTGGGACACTATCTGCTCGAACGCAGGGTAGCTGAAGGCGTCGAACTGCATCTCGACCACGGGACGCAACCCGTAGATGGCCATGCCGATCGCGGTGCCGACGATGCCGGACTCGGCCAGGGGAGAGTCACTGACCCGGGTTTCGCCGAACTCGGCATAGAGACCGTCGGTGACCCGGAAGACGCCGCCGAGGGGGCCGACATCCTCCCCGAAGAGCACGACGGTCGGGTCGTCCCGCATCGAGTCCTGAATGGCCGCGTTGAGGGCGGCCGCCATGGTGAGGGCGGCGGGCGGGCGGACCCCGACGGGCGGGTCCATGCTCTGCAGGGTCATGCGTGCGCTCCTGACGGGGTGGTGGAGAACGGGGTGGAAGACTCAGGGGCGGTCGCGGTGTGGTCGGCCACGGCGGCGTGTTCGGCCAACTCGGCGGCGAGGAACGCCCTCTGTTCGGCGAGCGCGGTCCGGGGCCTGGCGTAGACGTGGTCGAAGAGCTCGAGCGGGTCCACCTGAACCGGCTCGGTCATGCAGGCCCTCGTCGCGGCGGCGAGGTCTTCGGCCTCCTCACGGATGCTCGCCGACTCGCGCTCGTCGAGGGCGCCGATCGAGACCAGATAGGTCTCCAGTCGATCGATCGGATCGCGGCGGCGCCAGACGTCGACGTCACCGGTCGTTCGGTACCGGCTCGGATCGTCGGAGTTGGTGTGCGCCTCCATTCGATAGGTCAGGCCCTCGACGAGGGTCGGCCCGCCGCCGGTGCGTGCGCGGTCGACGGCAGCAGAGGTGACCGCGTACATCGCGGCCACGTCGTTGCCGTCGACGTAGTAACCGGGCATGCCGTAGCCGATCGCCTTGTCGGCGATGGTGCGGCAGTGCATCTGCTTGTCGAGGGGCACGCTGATCGCGAACTGGTTGTTCTGCACCACGAACACGACGGGGGCCTGCCAGACGGCGGCGAAGTTGAACGCCTCGTGGGCGTCGCCCTCGCTGGTGGCACCGTCACCGAGCAGCGTCAACGCGACAGTGCTGTCGCGCTTGAGCTTGGAAGCCGTGGCCAGGCCGACGGCGTGCAGCGCCTGGGTGGCAAGGGGGGTGGCCTGGGGCGCGATCCGGTGCTCGTACTGGTCGTAGCCGCTGTGCCATTCGCCGCGGAACGAGGCGAGGATGTCTTCGGGCTTCACTCCGCGGGTGAGCAGGGCGATGCTGTCCCGATAGGTCGGGAAGAGCCAGTCGCCCGGCGCGAGTGACGCCACGGCCGCGATCTCGCAGGCCTCCTGGCCGAGAGCGGACGGGTAGGTCGCCAGTCGCCCCTGCCGGGTCAGTGCGGTGACCTGCACATCGAAGCGGCGGGCCACGACCATTTGACGGTACAGGCCGAGCAGGATGCCGGCATCGGGAAGCGTGAATCCGCCGGCATCATCGGTGACGGCATGACCGGTGTCATCGATCAGGCGGAGGGGTTTCGGCGCCGACGCGGTGGACACGGCCGGGGTCTCGACATTGAGGCTCATGACGCAATCGTGCGGCATCCGCGGGCCGTCGACGACACCCGGCGAACGGATGTGAACGATTGGCTCGAACCTGCCCCGTGCCATGCCAAACGTTCCGGCTCACGCCCGGGTCAGTGCCAGATGTCCGGCGCTTCGGCGGGCGCGTGGCCCGCGATCTCCTCGAGGATGAGGTGTGACCGGGTGGAGATGACACCGGGCATGCTGTGGATGTCGCGGAGGATGGCCTGGCTGAGCTGCTCGTGGTCCGGCGCGCTCACCGTGAGGATGATGTCGATGTCGCCGCTGACCGCCTGCGCCTTTTCGACGAACGGAAGTTCGCTGAGCCGGGACGCGATGTCGGTCCAGGAGACGTCGCCGATCTTGACGATGACCAGGGCCGACACGTGCAGGCCCAGGGCTCGCGGATCGATCTGGGCCCCGAATCCGGTGATCACGCCGTGACGCACGAGGTTCTGCACCCGCGTGTGCGCCGCCGTGCGGGAGATGTGCACGAGCGTGGCGATCTGCCGCATGGAGAGGCGCGCATCCTGACTGAGTTCGGCGACGATCCGTCGGTCGATCGGGTCTAGTCCGGAGGGCGGCGGCGCGCTCGACGGTCCGCTCATGCCGGTTGCTGCCGGTTGCTGCGTCATCGAGATCCTCAGGGTCGGGGGCTTCAGACTACCGCCGGCTCCACCGCCTCGCGCGCGACGCGCAGGTAGTGGTTCTTCGGCCAGTGCCGGAGCCGCAACGGCAAGAGCGGGTAGACCACGGCGGTCACCGCGAACAGTCGGTCGAACCGGCGTTGCGATCGCGGAGACCACTCGAGCTCGAAGGCTTCCCTGACCGTCGGCGGAAGCAGCCCGATGGTGAGGAGGCGACCCAGGGGCATGGCCAGGCGGAGCCACGCCGGGCCGGCGCGCGGGTAAAGGAGCTGACGGGCCACCGCCCGGGTGGTGGCATCCGTCCGGAGCTCGGCCAGCTGCTCGGCGAAGTACCCGGCGAACGCCGCACGGTCGACCGGCCACCGGCCCTCCGGAACCTGGAGGGCGGTGCCGAGCGCGGCGTAGTCCCGGTAGACGGCCTCCGCGAGGTCATCGTCGAGCGGCCCGAACACGAGTTCACGGATGGTCATCGCGGAGTCGTACAGGGTCGCTGCCACCCAGAGCTGCAGGTCGGGGGTGAATGCGCTGTACGCCGGAGCGCCCTCGGTCGCCGCACCGACGACGGGGCCGTGCGCCCGGTTGACGCGTGCGCCCGCCCGCGCGACCTCGGTCGAAGTGCCGAAGACCACGGTGTAGACGTAGCTGAGAGTGCCGCGCAGCCGGTCGAGCGGCCGGGAGACGAAGTCACTGTGGTTGGCGACGCCGTGACCGACGGCCGGATTGGCGAGCTGGAGCAGGATGGATCGCCCGCCGGCGCCGATGAGAATGGCCTCACCGGCGATATCGCGCGCCCCGGGTTCGGTTCGTCTCATCGGTTCCTCCCGCCGGGTGTCGTAGTGAATGCCGAGTGTAGTGCGACTTCCCGGATTCGGGCGAAGGGGCTCCTCCCTCCCGCAGGGGTTAACCTTGACGGATGAAAATCGGGCGGGCACGGGCGGGTCGGAGGCGTCGATCCGCGGCGAGCGTTGCGACCCTGGCGGCCGCTCTGGCGCTTTCCCTGCTCGTGGGCGGCTGCTCCCCGGTTCGGGCTCCCGGAGCCGCGGACGGCCCCGGCACGGCCTCGCCGCCCCGCTCCGCAGCCCCGGCCGACCCCTTCGCGGCCGATGCCAGGCGGCGGCTCGCCGCGATGACGCTCACCGAGAAGATCGCCAGCCTGCTGATGCTGCACCAGCCGGGCACGGATGCCGCCCGCCTCGGATCCTTCGCCGCGGACAACGGCCTCGGTGGGCTGATCCTGATGGGCGACAACGTGCCGGGTGCTCCGGAGGACCTGGGCGCCATGACCGCGGAACTGAGCGTCGACGCGGCGCTTCCCCTCGTGATCGGGATCGACCAGGAGGGCGGGGAGGTTTCCCGCCTGACGAACGACCCGGCGCCGGGGGCCGAGGTGTTGCGCGCCCAACCCGTCCAGGCCACCGAGGATGCCTTCCGCAGCCGAGGCGCTCTCCTCCAGTCCGAGGGGGTCAGCGTGAATTTCGGCATCGTGGCCGACGTGACCAACGATCCCGGCTCGTTCCTCTACGGCCGCGTGCTCGGCAGCGACCCGGCCGCGGCCTCGCTGCGCGTGACCGCTGCCGTCGACGGGGAACGCGGCCGGGTGCTCAGCACACTCAAGCATTTCCCCGGTCACGGCGCCGCGCCGGGGGACTCGCACCGGAGCATCCCGTCAACCTCGCTCGGCTATCAGGATTGGCTCACCGACGTGGCGCCGCCGTTCCAGGCCGGCATCGCGGCCGGTGCGGAGATGGTCATGTTCGGGCATCTGGCGTTCCCCGCCGTCGACGCCAGGCCCGCCAGCCTCTCCCCGGCCTGGCACACCATCCTGCGCGACACCCTCGGCTTCACGGGCATCGCGATCACGGACGACATGCTGATGCTGCAGGGCACCGGACTGCCCGAGTACGCCGACCCCACCGAGAACGCCATCCGTGCCCTCGCCGCCGGCAACACCATGCTGCTCTATGTGCTGCCGGAGAATCCCGGGCGGGTGGGGATCGAGGTGCCCGCGCTCGTGGCCGGCATCGCCGCGGCCGTCGAGAGCGGCCGGATCGACCGGGCCCTGATCGACGACGACGCCTCTCGGCTGCTCCTGCTCCGCCGTCAGCTTGCCGTGCGCTCGTCCGCGGGAGACCCGTGTGGGGTGCAATGCCGGCGGCTGCTCCGTTAGCTATCGCCGCCGTGCTGCACCCGGAGGGTGCGCGGGAAAAAGAATCTCGCAATCCGGAATAATCCACGAACCTATGCAATTGCATGTAAATGACGGCGAGAATCCACCGCCCGAGACTCGAGGAGAACCCATGACCGACACCATCACGAACATCCCCGGCTACAAGGCCGGAACGTGGACCATCGACCCCACCCACAGCGAGGTCGGCTTCAGCATTCGCCACCTGATGATCAGCAAGGTCAAGGGCAAGTTCGAGAACTTCGACGCCACCTTCATCACCGCAGAGAACCCGCTCGACAGCACCGTGACCGCCACGGCCGAGGTCGCCTCGATCAACACCAACGAGGCCAACCGCGACGGCCACCTTCGCACCGGTGACTTCTTCGACGCCGAAACTTTCCCCACCATCAACTTCGTCTCCACCGGCGTTCGCGCTGTCGCGGGCGACTTCCTCGTCGACGGTGACCTCACGATCAAGGGCGTCACCAAGCCGGTCACCTTCGACTTCGAGTTCGGCGGCTTCGGCACGGACCCGTACGGCAACTACAAGGCCGGCGCCACCGCGAAGACCGAGGTCACCCGTGCCGACTTCGGCCTGTCGTACAACGCGGCCCTCGAAACCGGTGGCGTGCTCCTCGGCGAGAAGGTCACCATCACCCTGGAACTCCAGGCCGCGCTGAATCAGGCGTAGCCCAGCCGTGCACCAGGGGGTCCCGCCACGGCGGGGCCTCCTGTGTCGTACCCGGGTGGGTGACATCTCCCCTTCGGGGCCCGCCCCCGTCCTCGCCGCCACGTGAATGGCAGGGCGCGCCCGCGACGGCGGGCGCAGGCTGCGGAAAGGGGCGCGGGCTGGTGCGGGGCTCGACTCGACGGGCTCGACCGGGCAGTGGTCTGGCTGTCCCCTAGTCGCCCTTGATCTCCTCGCGAACCCGGCGGAGGTCCTCCATCAGGGACCCGATCAGGATCCAGTGCCGCGGATGCGGCGTCGCGATGATCAGCGGAGCGGTCAGCGCGGGCGGTTCGACCGGCAGGGACAACGACTCACGGTCCGGGTGGTCAACCTCCAGGGCGAGCAGCCGGAGGTCATGGGCCGCCCGACTGAGCTCCACGGTGATCGCCAACACGGTTGGCTCCAGGTGCAGCGAGTGGTCGTAGTGGTCCCTGAGCGACCGGGTGATGCCGATCGTGCGGGCGACCAGCGAGGTCAGCCGGTTGTAGAACTCCTCGTCGATGTCGAGCAGTCGTCGGTGCACCCCGTGCCTAGGGTTGAGCGTGAGACTCTCCTCGGCCTGGTTGATCGCTTTCTCGGCCTTGCTCAGCATCGGCCGCAGCAGGCGCGCCTTGATCATCATCTCCTCGATCTGGCCGGCCTTCTGGGGAAAACGCAAGGCGTCCACGATTCGGTCGAGGGTGTCGGCGATCTCGAGGGCGAGCCGCACCACGGCATCGTGGGCCGGTGCCAGCAGCACGGGCGGCACGATCAGCGCGTTGACGATGAGCGCGACGCCGGCCCCGATGATCGTCTCGAGGATGCGATCGCGCGCATACTCGGGAGTGGCCGCCCCGATCGAGAGCACGAGCATGGCGCTGATCGGGATCTGGCTGGCCGAGCTCGGGGCAAGGCGCAGCGCCCAGGCCAGCATGACGCAGAAGACGATGGCGAGCAGCACGATCCAGCTGGACTGCCCGAAGGCGATGCCCACGGCGTAGGCGATCAGCACCCCGCCGATCACCCCGAGGCTCCGTTCGACCGCGCGGCCCAGGGTCTGGTTGATGTTCGGCTGCACGACGAGCACCGCCGCGATGGCGGCGAAGATGGGCAGCTCGGTCTGCAACAGGGCCTGCGAGAGCAGCCAGCCCAGCGCGACGGCAACGGACATCTTCACGGCCTGGAGTAGTGGGATCCGGCTCGTGGATCTCAGGCGGGCCGTTATTCTCACCTGCCTAGGCTAGCGCGAGAGCGCCGCCAGGGAGTGCCGTGACGATCAAACGGGTCGGCTGTCAACCTCCGGCCGGAAGAACCGGGCGTAGTCACTCGCTGCATGGTCGAAACCGGAGCGCCGGCGGTCGCTCAGCCCGTGCAGCGGTGCGATCTCGTAGCCGGGGATCACCTGTCCGCCCGTGCGCCGCCAGGTGCCGATCACCCGCCCGTTCCCGAGCACCAGCGGGAGGAAGATTCCGTTCTTGCCGGGCACGACACGGGGGAAGTCGGCGTCGTCCACCGCAAAGCTCCGATTCCGGTAGCCGAGCAGGTACTCGTCGAAACCGGGCAGCGCGAGCACCGCGCTGCGCTGCTTCGGCGGGCCGATCTGGCCGGTGTCGGCGGCCGCAGCCCAATAGTGGACCGTGTCTCGGGCCCGAAGCTCGGTCAACCGGCCCCCGGCGACGGCGAGCCCGAGCCGGGCGTCGGCCATGGTGAGCTGGCTCCACCAGGTGAAGTCCTGCAGGGTCGCGGGACCATGGCCCGAGAAGTAGCGCACCGCGAACTCGCCGAGGGCCTCGTCCCGTTCCAGCCGTCGCGGCGAGCCGACCCACTCGTCCAATAACGCCAGAAGCTGCTGGTTGCCCGACTGTCGTCCCCAGCAGACCACGCCGGTGAGCGCCAGATGCACGATCAGGTGATAGCCGCGTTGGCCGTCGGTTGGCACTCCGGCCGCCTCGAGCGCGGTGGCGAACTCGGCTCTGGAAAGCTGGCGACCGCCGCCGAGCACGGAGAGCGCGGTGTCACGCGCCCCGTCGAGGGCCCTGTCGTCGAGCCCGAGTTGGGCACGCCGGGTCTTCATCCCCGCCAGGACTCGGGGAGAGGTGAGAGCGAGCATCCAGCCCAGGTCGGCCGCCGGCACGAAGTGGAGGGTGCCGCGCATGGGCCAGGACCGCACGATGTGCGCCGTGTCGATGGCCCGGCGCACGTCCGCCGCGGTCGATCCGGGAGCACGAACGCCGATCGCCCACCTCGCGGCCGTGAAATCCTGGGCCTGCAGGGCGAGGAGACGGTCGGCCACCTCGACCGGGCCGTGGAGTGCCGGAGTGCCAGCCGCCTCCGGAGCGAGGCCGTGGCGCACGAGGCGCAACCGTACGACGTCGCGGGCTGAGGCGGTCAGTGCCATCGACACAGTATGCCGGACTAGTCGAAGGTGCGCAGCAATTGCCAGTCCGCCTCGGTCTCGCCGTGCTCCACGTCGAAGACATGGGTCTCGCCGTCGTCGGCCGTGGCCTGGAAGCGCCAGCCGGCGATCTGCAGCGGCGGATGCCCGATGCCATAGCCGTGCGGGGAGAATGGTTTCCACCAGTCACAGGTGCCCACGAGGGCCGTCGGGGTGTCGGACACCCGGAATCGACGGGCCCGCCACACCATGCGCAGTGGTTCGCCGATCGCGCTCGTCCAGACCCTGACCGGTTCGTCCACCCTGGGCACAGGGCCTCACCTCATCACCATTTCCACTCGAACGTATGTTCGATAAAGAAACTATAACGTGCGGTGTGCGGTCAGCGCCAGTGCTGCCCGCGCCAGTGCTACCAGCCCGAATGGGCGGATGGATCAGGCCAGGTCGTCGTCCGTGCGCGCTCCGAAGACGATCTCGTCCCAGCTGGGCATGGAGGCCCGCCCGCGCTTGCCGTGGTTGCCGGTGTTCCGGGGTTGTCCCGTCGCCGCCTGGTTCGACCAGGCGTTCCGGGCTGGATCGGTGACCGGTTCCGCGGCAGGTGCCTCGACGGGGGCATTCAACAGTCGCATGCCGGGAGACGGGCTGATGGGGGACTCGTCGTGTTCGAAGACGGCGGCCTCACGCTCGCCACGCCGGCGTCGAAGGGATTCGAGCAGGTCTGCCGTCTCGCTCAGGCTCTGGGGCGGTTCGACGGCACGTTTGATGGCGGCCTTGGAGACGGCATCCGTCGTACCGCCCTGGCGGGAGTAGGGGATCGGGTCCAGGAGCGGCGCCGTGTCGCCGAGCAGGTCGTCGGCCAGGGATTCCTTGAACGTGAAGGCACCGCTGTCGAACCGGGACACGTCGGCCAGGCTCGTCTCCGCACCGACGGCACGAAGCCGCGGAATGAGCGCGCCCTTGAGTTCGCCCTGCTGGGAGAGTGCGATCGCCTCGTTGCCGACGGGAGAGAGCGAATTCTTCTTCGGCTCGAAACCCCAGCGGGCATCGTGGTCGATCTCGTCCGCGGTGAAGGCGAGCTTGACGATCCAGCCGGCACCGGGCTCCTTCCAGCTGGCCCAGCGCTCGTTGGTGGCGCCGAGCGAGGCGAGTCGTTCGCGAATGACGCTGCCGAAGGTGGCTCCGCCCTCGATCGGGTCCGGGTCGATGGCTGTGTGTACCGGCACGCTGAGCGCGCAGGACACCATGTATTCCCGTTCGGCGACGACGGGGCCCTCGAAGCGGCGCACGAAGTCGATGGGCGCGCCGGTGACCGCCGCGACATCCTCCGCCGACATGCCGGAGCGGATGTGCGCCTGCACCTCGCGCGGGGACAACTTCGGCCCAGCCGTCGATTCCGTCTGGGATTGGCGAAGCCGCGACTGGAGAACCTCGTCAATGGGGATCCGGAATCGATCACCATCCTCGCTCGCTGCAAGCAGCGCGCCGTTCTCTACTCCGATAACTTTCAATTCCTGCATCTCGAAAGCCCTCTCGCGATCACTGATGTCGCCAAGACTGCCATGCAATCACCGCTTTTCCGGGGAATACGCCGGGCGTGCCGCAAGTTGATCACTGTGCCGGCGAACAAGGGCGGCGCGTAGTTTGCTATTCCGTCGGGATTGTTGGAAACTATGCCCGCCGATTCCGTTATTCGGCGTAAATGAAATGGATGGGTATGGCAACCGATTACGACGCACCGCGAAAGACCGAAGACGACTCTGAGTCGATTGAGGCCCTCAAGGAGCGCGTTCCCGACAAGATGTCCGGGGTCGTAGATGTCGACGACTCAGACAACCCGGGTGGCTTCGATCTTCCCGGCGCCGATCTGTCCGATCTCGACCTCGATGTCGTCGTCCTGCCTCCGCAGGCCGACGAGTTCACTTGCGTCGAGTGCTTCCTCGTGAAGCACCGCTCGCAGGTGTCGCACGAGACCAAGCTCGGTCCGGTCTGCCTGGAGTGCGACGCCTAAGCGCGCTTAGTTACTTGACGCTGGCCGTCGCGATTCATTGATCGCGGCGGCCAATTTCTGTGGGTGGCGGGTCGACACCAGCCAGTACGGCGCCGGGTCGGTGGCATCCACGATCGGAATGCGCACGACCGGGGTGATCCAGCCGCGGATGAGCAGCCACGCGCGGGCATCCAACCGGCGACCGCGTTCCAGGGTCGCGTCGGCGCCCTCGAAGGCCTCCACGTCGCCGACCAGCACGGTCGCGATGCTCGCCCGTCCCGCCGTCAACGTTCCCTCGCTCACCGTGACGACGGGTGCGGTCAGCACCAGGGTCAGGACGCACGCGGTGTAGAGGACCACGGCGATGATGATTCCGGCGAGCATCGAGATCGGCGCGAAGACGAGGATGCTCGCGGGGATGACCAGTGCTGTGGCGACGTACGGCGCGGGAGACGCCCAGAGTTTTTCACGATATTCAGGCATGGCTCTATTCGATCAGACTTCTGCACTAGCCTCGACACGTGGCAGAAAGCGTCGAAGTCCTGATTACCGCGTCCGTCCTCCCGAATTACGCGCATCCGGGCGATGCCGGGGCTGATCTGCACTCCGCGGAGGCGCTCGTCCTCGCCCCCGGTGAGCGAGCCCTCGTCGGCACGGGAGTCTCGATCGCCCTTCCCGACGGGTATGCCGCGTTCGTGGTGCCACGGAGCGGGCTGGCAGTCAGGCACGGCATCACCATCGTGAACTCGCCGGGCACGGTCGATGCCGGCTATCGCGGCGAGATCAAGGTCACCCTGCTGAACACCGATTCGTCCGCGGCCTTCCCGATTGCCGTTGGCGACCGGATCGCCCAGCTCATCATCATGCCCGTCGCCAGGGCCGTCTTCATCCCCGTGGAACGGCTGCCCGGCAGCCAGCGCGGCGAGGGCGGATTCGGCTCGACCGGGCTTGGCCGGAAACCCGCCGGGGCCGCACAGGCGACCGGCACCCCAGAATCAGGAGACACCCCGTGAGCGACATCGTGAACCCGGAAGAATTCCCGGAAACATTGGCCAAGTCGGCACCGGAGGACCGGGAGACCGAAGGGCCGCTGGACGAGGCGGAGGCGAACCCGGTTCGTCCATACGTCGACCTCGGCGGTGTCAAAATCCTGCCCCGTGAGGGCCTCCACCTGCGCCTCGAAATCGAGGAGGGCAGCAAGCGGGTCGTCGCGATCGGCCTCGACTATGCCGGCTCGACGCTGCAGGTGCAGCCGTTCGCCGCCCCACGGTCAAGCGGACTGTGGCACGAGATCCGCGACCAGATCGCCGACCAGATCGGCAAGCAGGGCGGCACGACCACCCTGCGCGAGGGCCCGTTCGGCCCCGAACTCGTCGCAGCGATCCCGGTGGCGCCCGGCTCCGGCGGCGACGAGTCGAGCCGCCTGGCCAGGTTCATCGGAGTCGACGGTCCGCGCTGGTTCCTGCGTGGTGTGATCGCCGGCGACGGCGCCGTCAATGCCGCCGCCGCCGCCCAGATCGAGGAACTCTTCCGCAGCATCGTCGTCGTGCGCGGTTCCGCACCGATGCCGCCGCGTGACCTGATCCCACTCCGGATGCCTTCCACGCCCTCCGGCGCCACGGAACCGACCGACGGCTGACCGGCCGCCCCACAGCAGGAAGAACGCCCGCATGACGGACGCACAGCACCCGCCCGACGAGCCCGAGGCCGGGTCGGCACCGGAAGCCGGGCCGGCACCGGAAACCGGGTCGGCACCGGAAGCCGAGCCGGCACGGGATGCCGCGGCCTCGGCCGCAATCGGACCCGCCGTGTCGGAGACGTTCGCCGAGTCAATGGCCGCCGCGGCCCGGCGTGCCGGCTTCGCGCCAGCCGCCGACGGCGAGTCGGTCAGCGGCCACGCCCTGCTCTCGGCGATGGGCGGCATCCGTGGCCTGGTCGAGGCCGTACTGCCCGGACTCGTCTTCCTCGTCGTCTACACCTTCACCCGGCGCACCATCCCCGAGCAGTCACTGGTGCTCTCGCTGGTCGCGCCCGTCATCATCGGAGTGGTGTTCCTGATCCTCCGGCGCGCGGTCCGGCAGACCGTGACGCCCGCCATCGGCGGCCTGTTCGGAGCGGGGTTCAGCGCCGTGCTCGCCCTGTTCTCCGGCAACGCCGCGGATGCCTTCCTGCCGGGTTTCTGGACCAACGGCGTCTACGGCGCTGTCCTCCTGATCTCGGCGCTGGTCGGCTGGCCGATCCTCGGCCTGGCGGTGGGATTCCTGATGAACGACGGCATCGCCTGGCGGGATGACCCGTCCAAGCGGAGGGTGCTGAGCGTGCTGACCGTGTGCTGGGCCGCCCTCTTCGCGCTCCGCCTCCTCGTGCAGCTGCCGCTGTACTTCGCCGACAACGTCGAGTGGCTCGGTGCGGCGAAGCTGATCATGGGCATTCCCCTCTACGCCCCGCTGCTTGTCGTTTCCTGGCTGGTGGTGCGGTCGATCTATCCGGCTCCGGGCAGTGCACCGACGACGTCTGCCGGGGCGAGCGAGGACTGATCGAGATGGCCGTCGGCGATGAGCTCCCGGGCCTCACGGCCGGGGAAGTGGCGCAACGACTGGCTGACGGACGCGCCAATGACGCGCCGCAGCCGACGTCCCGCACCGTGGCGGACATCCTCCGGGAGAACGTCTTCACCCTCTTCAATGCCATCCTCACCGTCTGTTTCGCTGCTGTCCTGCTGCTCGGTGACCTGCGCGACGGTCTGTTCTACGGCGTCGTGGTGGCGAATGCGCTGATCGGCATCGTGCAGGAGGTGCGCGCGAAGCTCGTGCTCGACAGGCTGGCGCTCCTGTCCACCCCGGAAGTCGCGGTCAAGCGCGACGGCTTGCGCGAGATCGTGCCCCTGGCCAGGGTGGTGCAGGACGACATCCTCGTCTTGAGGCCGGGCGACCAGGTGCCCGCGGACGGCACGGTGCTGGCCGGCGACGACCTCGTCGTCGACGAGGCCATGCTCAGCGGAGAATCGGACCCCGTCGTCAAGGTCGTCGGCGATCCGCTGCTCTCCGGCTCCCATATCGTCGGCGGATCCGGCTACGCGCGGGTCACCGCGGTCGGCGCCGCGTCCTACGCGAACCGGCTGACCACCCAGATCAAACGGCACTCGCTCGTGCACTCCGAGTTGCGGGCCGCCACCAACCGCATCCTCGTGGTCCTGTCCTGGATCCTCGGCCCCGTCATCCTGGTCACGCTGCTGGGCCGGGTGTCGACCTACGGCGGCATCGCCGAAATCGCGAATCTCGGAGACGGCGACTGGCGCGCCGCCCTCCGGGACGCCGTGGCCAGTGTGGTCGGCATGATCCCGGAAGGACTCGTGCTGCTGATCAGCCTCGCCTTCGGCGTGGCCGCGATCCGGCTGGCCGGGCACAAGGTGCTGATAGAGGAGCTCGCCGCCGTCGAGGTGCTCGCCCGGGTCGACGTGCTCTGCCTCGACAAGACCGGCACGCTCACCAGCGGTGAGCTCGTGTTCGACCGGATCGTGTTCGATCCGGCGGTCGACGTCGATCCCAGCCTCGGCGCGGGGGCCGCCCGGGCCCTCGGCGCATTCGGAGCTGACGACGCCGGCAACCTCACCGCAAGGGTCCTCGGCGGCCACTTCTCCGTCGACGGTGCAACCGTTTCGACACGCCTGCCGTTCGGCTCGGCCCGGAAATTCAGTGGTGTGGCCCTCGAACGCGAGGGTGAAGTGTCGGCCTGGCTGTTCGGCGCACCGGAACGGCTCCTGGCCAATCATCCGGACCGTCTCGCCGCCGCGAACGCCATCGCGGCGACCGGGCACCGCACCCTCTCCCTGGTGCGCCTGCACGGCGACCTTTCGCCGGATGCCGCCACCGACCCGTCCGATGCGCACCTGACTCCCGCCGCGCTCGTGGTTTTCCGCGAATCCGTGCGCCCGCAGGCGGCCGAGACCCTCGCCTACTTCGCGCAGCAGGCCGTGCGCGTGGTCGTGATGAGCGGTGACAATCCCCTCACCGTCGCCGCCCTCGCCAGGCGGCTCGGGCTGCCGGGGGAGACCGTCAATGCGGCGAACCTCGACGACGACGACGCGCTCACGGCCGCACTGGCCAGGGTGAACCTGTTCGGGAGAGTGAGCCCCGACCAGAAACGACGGGTCGTTGCCATCCTCCAGGCGCAGGGCCGAACCGTCGCGATGACCGGTGACGGAGTCAATGATGCCATGGCCATCAAGGACGCCGACCTGGGCATCGCCATGGGCGCGGCGACCCCGGCGACCAAGGCGGCGTCCAGGCTGGTGCTGCTCGACAATCGGTTCGACCGGCTGCCGGAGGTGCTCGATCTGGGGCGAAGGGTCATCGCGAACGTCGAGCGGGTCGCGAACCTCTTCCTGTCCAAGACGGTCTACGGGATCCTGATCGCCCTGACCATGGCTGCCCTGGCCCTGCCGTTCCCCTTCCTGCCGCGCCAGCTGACCCTGGTGTCCGCCCTCGCGATCGGAATCCCCTCCTTCGTGCTGGCCCTCGCCCCGAACAAGCGCATCTACACGCCCGGGGTGCTGCGCCGGATCGTGCGCTACGCCGTGCCGACCGGGATCATCGCGGCGGCGACGGCACTCTCGGCGTTCCTCCCGCTCTACCACCGGGTGCCGCTGGACGAGGCGAGGAGCGTCACCACGGTGGCTCTGTTCGTCGTGTCGCTGGCAATTCTGGTGGCGCTGGCCCGCCCGCTGACCGGGCCGCGGCTCGCGCTGGTGGTGACCATGGCGGTGGCCATGGTCCTTGCCTGCTCGGTGCCGTTCGGCCGGATGTTCTTTGGCATCTCGGTGCAACCGAACCCCGCCCTGGCGTTCGGGATCGGCGTCGGCGTGCTCGGAGCGGCGGGCATCGAATTGGTTTATCGGTCCGCCAGACGTCGCGGACTCATCTTCGACCGGGTCTAGTTCAGGAAATTCCGTTATGGATGCGGTCTCGTCGCCGAGGCCACGCTAGAGTTATCTCTACGTCAAGATAGTTTGGCGAACGGCATCGACCGGGTGCCGCGCTCGCTGGTTAGGTTACCCTTGCTGGCAGGGACAGCTCTCCGGTCGTCAGGATTGAGAACGCGGACGGTTTCCCGTCGGTTTCCACGAAGGAGAGGGCCACGTGTCTGCAGTAAACAGCTTTGGAGCAAAAGACACCCTGCGGGTCGGTTCGACGGACTATGAGGTCTTTCGTCTTGACGCGGTCGAGGGTTACCGCAAGTTGCCGTTCAGCCTGAAGGTGCTGCTGGAGAATCTTCTCCGCACCGAGGACGGCGCCAACATCACCGCGGAGCACATTCGCGCCCTCGGCTCCTGGGTGCCGACATCGGAGCCCGACACCGAGATCCAGTTCACGCCCGCCCGCGTGATCATGCAGGACTTCACCGGAGTTCCCTGCATCGTCGACCTCGCCACCATGCGCGAGGCCGTCGCCGAACTCGGCGGCGATGCCAGCAAGATCAACCCGCTCGCCCCGGCCGAACTGGTCATCGACCACTCCGTCATCGCCGACCTCTTCGGCAGCGAGAATGCCCTCGAGCGCAACGTGGAGATCGAATACCAGCGCAACGGCGAGCGCTACCAGTTCCTCCGCTGGGGCCAGACCGCGTTCGACGACTTCAAGGTCGTCCCGCCGGGAACCGGCATCGTGCACCAGGTCAACATCGAGTACCTCGCCCGCGTCACCATGACCCGCGAGGTGAATGGCACGCTCCAGGCCTATCCCGACACCTGTGTCGGCACCGACTCGCACACCACCATGGTCAACGGTCTCGGCGTGCTCGGCTGGGGCGTCGGCGGCATCGAGGCCGAGGCGGCCATGCTCGGCCAGCCCGTCTCCATGCTCATCCCCAAGGTCGTCGGCTTCAAGCTCACCGGCTCCATCCCCACCGGGGTCACCGCGACGGATGTCGTGCTCACAATCACGCAGATGCTCCGCAAGCACGGCGTGGTCGGCAAGTTCGTCGAATTCTACGGCGAGGGCGTCGCCCAGGTTCCGCTGGCCAACCGCGCGACCATCGGCAACATGAGCCCCGAATTCGGCTCGACCGCCGCGATGTTCCCGATCGACGACGTCACCCTCGGCTACCTGCGCCTGACCGGTCGCAGCGAGGAGCAGGTCGCTCTGGTCGAGGCCTACGCGAAGCTCCAGGGTCTCTGGCACGACCCGGACCAGGAGCCCGTCTACAGCGAGTACCTGGAAATCGACCTCGGCACCGTCGTCCCGTCGATCGCCGGGCCGAAGCGCCCGCAGGACCGGGTCGAGCTCAGCCGTGCCCAGGAGCAGTTCGAACTGGACCTGCAGAGCTACGCGACCCAGGACCTGTCCATGGTCGACGCGGCCGTTGAGGGGACCTTCCCGGCCTCCGACCCGATCGGTTTCACCGCCCAGGACGAGTCGAGCGCCCACCAGATCTCGCACCGCCACGTGAGCCACGCCCCGACATCCGTGTCGAGCCCCGTGCCGATCACCACGGCCGACGGCGCGAGCTACACCCTCGACCATGGAGCCGTCGCCGTCGCCGCCATCACGTCGTGCACCAACACCTCCAACCCCAGCGTGATGCTCGCGGCCGGTCTGCTGGCCCGTAACGCGGTCAAGAAGGGCCTCAAGAGCAAGCCGTGGGTCAAGACCACCCTGGCGCCCGGCTCGAAGGTCGTCACCGACTACTACGCCAAGGCCGGCCTCACCGACGACCTCGAAGCCCTCGGCTTCTACACCGTCGGCTACGGCTGCACCGTGTGTATCGGCAACACCGGACCGCTGATCGAAGAGGTCTCCGCCGCGATCAACGAGAACGACCTTGCCGTCACCGCGGTGCTGTCGGGAAACCGCAACTTCGAGGGCCGGATCAGCCCCGACGTCAAGATGAACTACCTGGCCAGCCCGCCGCTGGTCATCGCGTACGCCCTCGCAGGTTCGATGAACTTCGACTTCGAGACGGATTCCCTCGGCACCGACCGAGACGGCAACGATGTGTTCCTCCGGGATATCTGGCCGGACTCCGCCGAGGTGCAGGCCACGATCGATAGCTCGATCGACACCGCCATGTTCACCAAGGAATACGGTGAGGTCTTCGAGGGCGACGAGCGCTGGCGCGCCCTGCCGACGCCGGACAGCGAGGTCTTCGAATGGGACCCCGAGTCGACGTACGTGCGGAAGCCACCGTACTTCGACGGGATGACGCTGGAGACCAGCCCGGTCTCCGACATCTCGGGAGCCCGCGTGCTGGCCAAGCTCGGCGACTCCGTCACGACCGACCACATCAGCCCCGCCGGCAACATCAAGGCGGACAGCCCCGCCGGCGCCTACCTGATGGAGCACGGCGTCGCCCGAGGCGACTTCAACTCCTACGGATCGCGTCGTGGCAACCACGAGGTCATGATCCGCGGCACGTTTGCGAACATCCGGCTGCGCAACCAGCTCCTGGACGGCGTCGAGGGCGGCTACACCCGCGACTTCACCGTCGACGGCGGGCCGCAGTCGTTCATCTACGACGCGAGCCGCAACTACCAGGCGGCCGGCACGCCGCTGGTCATCTTCGGCGGCAAGGAGTACGGCTCCGGCTCGTCGCGTGACTGGGCAGCCAAGGGAACCAGCCTGCTGGGTGTGAAGGCCGTCATCACCGAGAGCTTCGAACGGATCCACCGCTCGAACCTGATCGGAATGGGTGTCGTCCCGCTGCAGTTCCCGGCCGGCGAGAGCTGGGCGTCCCTGGGCCTGGACGGCACGGAGATCGTCTCGATCTCCGGCATCGAAGAGCTCAACAGCGCAACCACGCCGAAGACGGTCCACGTGACCGCCACGCCGAGTGCCGACTCGGCAGCCGGCAAGGCAACCGTCGAGTTCGACGCGGTCGTACGCATTGACACGCCCGGCGAGGCGGACTACTACCGCAACGGCGGCATCCTGCAGTACGTGCTGCGGTCGCTGGTCTCCTAGCAGTCCCGGCAGGGCCGACTCCCGGCCAGCTCCCCAACCGGCGCGTAGACTCGATCTGATCGACTCTGCGCGCCGGTCTCATTCGAGGCCGGGCCGACGAGAAAGGTGTTCTAGATGGGCCTTCTGGAGACAATTTCCGGTCCCCGCGATCTCGATGGTCTCTCGACCCAGCAGCTCATCGAGCTCGCTGCCGAAGTGCGGCACTTCCTGGTCAACGAGGTGGCGAAGACGGGCGGGCACCTCGGGCCCAACCTCGGCGTCGTCGAGATGACCATCGCCATCCACCGGGTCTTCGAATCTCCGCGAGACGCGATCGTCTACGACACCGGTCATCAGACCTACGTCCACAAGCTGCTGACCGGGCGACAGGACTTCAGCAAACTCCGTCAGCGCGGCGGCCTGGCCGGCTACCCGCAACGATCGGAGTCGGTGCACGACATCGTCGAGAGCTCTCATGCCTCCAGCTCGCTCTCCTGGGCCGACGGAATCTCCCGCGCCTTCGAGATGACCGGTCAGAGCGATCGGCACGTGATCGCCGTCGTCGGCGACGGATCCCTCACCGGGGGCATGACCTGGGAGGCCCTGAACAACATCAGCGACGACAACACCCGTCGGCTGATCATCGTCGTCAATGACAACGGCCGCTCCTACGCCCCCACCATCGGCGGCATGGCCCGCTTCCTCAACACCGTGCGCACCCGGAAGAGCTACCGGGACGCCTATCTGACCAGCCGCCAGGCCTTCGACCACATGGGTGCCCCCGCCCGGGCCTTCTTCCGCGGCGTGCGCGGTGGGATGCACGGCTTCCTCGCCCGGTTCTCCAACAACGAGGCGCTCTACTCCAACCTGGACATCAAGTACATCGGTCCGGTCGACGGCCACGACATGGTGGCCATGCTCGAGGCGCTGCGCCAGGCCAAGGGCTATGGCGCGCCCGTGATCGTGCACGCGATCACCCAGAAGGGCAAGGGCTACGACCCGGCCATGAAGGACGTCGCCGACCAGTTCCACGCCGTCGGCCAGATCGACCCGGAGACCGGGGAATCGACCGAGTCGGCCGGAAAGCCGTCCTGGACCTCGGTCTTCGCCGACGAACTGCTGCGTCTGGCGACCCTCGACGAACGCATCGTCGCCATCACCGCGGCGATGCTGCGCCCCACGGGCCTGAACAAGATGGCCGAGAGATTCCCGAACCGCGTGCACGACGTGGGGATCGCCGAACAGCACGCCGTGACCAGTGCGGCAGGGCTCGCCTTCGGCGGCCTGCACCCGGTTGTGGCGCTCTACGCCACCTTCGTCAACCGCGCCTTCGACCAGGTGCTGATGGACGTCGCCCTGCACAAGGCCGGCGTCACGTTCGTTCTCGACCGGGCGGGTGTCACCGGCCCCGATGGGCCCAGCCACCATGGGATCTGGGACCTCGCGATCCTGCAGGTCGTGCCCGGCATCCGGCTCGCCGCACCCCGGGACTCCGTGCGCCTGCGCGAGGAACTCGAGGAGGCCGTCACGGTCGACGACGGTCCGACCGTGCTGCGTTTCCCCAAGGGCAGCACCGGCGTCGACTTCGACGCGATCCGTCGCCTCGACGACGGGGTGGATGTTCTGCTGGAATCCAGCCAGAAGGACGTGCTCATCGTCACCGTCGGGCCGATGGCCGGGATGGGCCTCGATGTGGCGCAACGTCTCGCGGCGCAGGGGATCGGTGCCACCGTGGTGGACCCGCGCTGGGTCGTTCCCGTGCCGAAGAGCATCGTAGCCCTCGCCGCCGAGCACCGGATCGTCGTCACCATCGAGGACGGAATCCGGGTCGGCGGCATCGGCACCCGGATCCGCCAGGACATGCGTGAGGCCGGTGTCGACACCGCTGTGACGGAGCTCGGCCTGCCGGACGAGTTCCTCGACCACGGCACCAGGGCAGAAATCCTCGAGGAGGTGGGCCTGACCCCGCAGCACATCGCCCGTGACGTCGTCGCCATGGTTCTGGGAAGCAAGATCCCCCACGCCAGGGCGCTGCCCGGAAACCACGCCGACACCGGGTCGATCACTGTGAACCGCGCCCAGACGGACTGAGCGTGCCCGAACGCCCGAGCCGCGACGGCTTCCGGATTGCCGGGTTGACTAGGAGTACGCTCTAAGTTTCAGGGTGGGGACATGCCCACGTGTCCTGGATCCAGTTCATCACCAAGCTCCGCTCCACCGCGCTGCCGATCGCGCGGATCCGCGACTATGCCGAACTCGCCCGCCAGGGTGAAGCGACCAGGTCGGACCGCCTCGAACTGCTGCAGCGGCACCGAATCGTCGTCGCCGCCCAGCTCGAAGAGCTGCGGTCGAGTCGCGCCGCCATCGATTACAAGATCTCGTTCTACTCCGAAAGGATCACACCAGCATGAAGCACATCACACTCGGAACCGGGGGCCTCGACGTGTCCCGGCTCGGCCTCGGCTGCATGGGCATGTCCGCGTTCTACTCCGGAGCGGGCACGGACGAGGCGGAGTCGATCCGCACCATCCACCGGGCACTCGATCTCGGGGTGACCTTTTTCGACACCGCGGAGATCTACGGCCCTTACCTCAATGAGGAACTCCTCGGCCGGGCACTGGCCGGGCGACGGGACCAGGCCGTCGTGGCGACCAAGTTCGGCACGATTCTGCACCGCGGAGACGGCGGGCGCGGCCTCGACGGCAGCGCCGAGAACGTGCGCCTGTCGGTGGAGGGTTCGCTGGCCCGGCTCGGGATCGACCACATCGACCTGTACTACCAGCACCGGATGGACCCGGGTGTCCCGGTCGAGGAGACCGCCGGCGCGTTGGCCGACCTGATCAAGGAAGGCAAGATCGGGCACTACGGCCTGTCGGAGGCGGCGCCGGAGACCATCCGCCGGGCGCACGCCGTGCATCCGGTCGCCGCCTTGCAGACCGAGTACTCGCTGTGGAGTCGTGATCCCGAGCGGGAGCTCCTGCCGCTCGTGCGCGAACTCGGCATCGGCTTCGTGCCCTATTCACCGCTCGGCCGTGGCTTCCTGACCGGCACGATCCGGTCCCTGGACCAGCTGGACGAGGCGGACTTCCGCCGGAGCAACCCGCGGTTCGCCGGCGAGAACCTGGCCGCGAACATCCGCATCGTCGAACAGGTGGATTTGGTCGCGGCCGAGCTCAACGCCACCCCGGCACAGGTCGCCCTGGCCTGGCTGCTCGCCCAGGGCGACGATATCGCGCCCATCCCCGGTACCAAGCGGGTCAGCCGGCTCGAGGAGAATGTGGCCGCGGATGTGCTCAGCCTGAGTCCGACCCAGCTCGCCGCCCTGGCCGCGATCGACGCGCCCGTCGGCGACCGCTACGAGGACATGTCCCCGGTCAACCGCTAGCACCGAGCGCGCAGCCCCGCTGGTCGAGCCTGCGGTGGTCGAGCCTGTCGAGACCCCTCACGGTCTCAACGGGCTCGACCCCGCACTCGCTCTATTCGGCGCCGGCCAGGGCGCGCACCGCGCCCACGCCGCGGATCGGCGGAGTGTGGAAGGTGCCGCCGAAGACCCGCTCGCTCGCACCGACCCGGTCGAGGTACGGGGTGACGCCGCCCATCTGGAACGGGTAACCCGCGCCGAGGATCATGCACAGGTCGATGTCCTCGGCCGCGTGGACGACCCCGTCGTCCAGCATCCGCTTGATCTCGTCGGCGAGCCCGTCCTCGAACCGGCGCTGGAGCTCCGTCGCCGTCATCGGGCTGGTGCCGCCGGCGACGATCTTGAGGGCGCCCTTGTCGTAGCCCTTGATCTTGCCCTTCGCGTCCCGCTCGAGCAGCTTGCCGTGCTCGGCGAGCCGGTGCAGGTTCGTGCTCTCGAAGAAGCGGTCGGGGAACGCGGCGTGGTGGGTGTCCAGGACGTGCGCACCCACCTTGAGGCCGACCAGTTCGAGCAGCTCGAACGGGGTCATCGGCAGTCCGAACGGGGCGATCGCCTCGGAGACGACATCGAACGGGGTTCCGGTGTCCACAGCGTGCATGGCCTCGCCGAGCACCTTGGCGAGGATCCGGTTGACGACGAAGCCGGGGGTGTCCCGCGTGATGACGGCGTTCTTCCTCAGCTTTCCGGCGATGACCATGGCCGTGGACAGGGTGACCTCGTTGGTCTGCGGAGTGTTCACGACCTCGATCAGCGGCATCACGGCCACCGGGTTGAAGAAGTGGAAGCCGACCAGCCGTTCGGGGTGGGCGAGCTTCGCTCCGATCTGTTCGACCGACAGCGACGACGTGTTCGTGGCGAGCACGGCGTCGGGGGCGATGTGCTTCTCGATCTCGGCGAAGACGTCCTGTTTGACGCCGAGCTCCTCGAACACGGCCTCGATCACCCAGTCGGCGTCGGCGAACTGCGCCTTGTCCGTAGTGCCGGTGACGAGCGCCCGGAGCCGGTTCGCCTCGTCGGAGGTGATCCGCTTCTTGTTCTCCAGGGCCAGGATTTCGTCGTGGATGTACGCGACGCCCTTGTCGACCCTGGCCTGGTCGAGGTCGGTGATCACGACGGGCACGCGCAGCCGCCGCACGAACAGCAGGGCGAACTGGCTGGCCATCAGTCCGGCGCCGATCACGCCGACCTTCCTGATAGGGCGGGCGAGAGCCTTGTCGGGGGCTCCGGCGGGGCGCTTGGCGCGCTTCTGCACGAGGTTGAACGCGTAGATGCTCGCCTGAAGCTGGTCGCCGGAGATGAGCCCGGCCAGCGAGTCGTCCTCTCGTTCGAAGCCCTCCTGCCGGGTGCCGCTCTTCGCGGCCCTCAGCAGGTCGAGAGCGACATACGGCGACATGGTGACGGTGCCGATCTTGTTCTCGAGCATGCGCTTGGCGATGCCGATGGCCACGTCCCACTTCACGAGACGTTCGATCTTGCCGGGGAGGTTCGGCCTGGTGACCGTCACGGTGCCGGCGATGACCCGGTCGGCCCAGGCGATCGAGCGCTCGAGGAAGGTCGCCGAGGCGAATCCGATGTCGGCGATGCCGAGTTCGAGGGCGTCCGCGGCCTTGAGCACCCGCATCTTGAGCGGGTTCTCGATGATCACCTTGAGCGCGTTCTCGATGCCGATCAGGTTGGGCAGGAGGTACGAGCCGCCCCAACCGGGGATCAGGCCGAGGGAGACCTCGGGGAGGGCGATCGCCGGCACGGAGAAGTCGACGGTGCGGTAGTCCGCGTTCAGGGCGATTTCGAGTCCGCCGCCGAGCGCGAGCCCGTTGATGAAGACGAAGGAGGGCACGCCCAGCTCGGACTGCTTGCCGAGGGCGTGATGGCCGAGCTGGGCGAGGAGCTTGCCGGTGGCGAGCGAGGGGATCTCGCTCACCTTGCTCAGGTCGGCGCCGGCCGCGAGGATGAACGGCTTGCCGGTGACGGCTACACCGTGGATCTCACCGAGCGCGGCCCGTTCCTTCAACGCGTCCATGGTGGCCGCGAATTCGAGCAGCGTGACCGGGCCGAGGGTGTTCGGGCGGGTGTGGTCCCGGCCGTTGTCGAGCGTGACCAGGGCGAGGATCCGGCCGCCGGAGAGCGGGACATCCCTGACGAAGGAATGGGTGACGACCTCGTCGCCCGACAGGGCGACCAGCGGGGAGAAATCGAGTGCTGAGTAGTCGCTCATCGCTTACTTTGCCTTCCGGTTGAAGTGTGGGTTCTCCCAAATCACGGTGCCGCCCTGGCCGAGGCCGATGCACATGGCGGTCAGCCCGTAGCGGACCTCCGGGTGCTCGCTGAACTGACGGGCGAGCTGGTTCATCAGTCGCACGCCGGAGGAGGCGAGCGGGTGGCCGATCGCGATCGCGCCACCGTATTCGTTGACCCGGGGATCGTCATCGTCGATGCCGAAGTGGTCGAGGAACGAGATGACCTGCACCGCGAACGCCTCGTTGAGCTCGAAGAGCCCGATGTCGGTGATGCTGAGGCCGGCCTTGCGCAGGGCCTTCTCTGTTGATGGGACCGGTCCCAGGCCCATGACCTCAGGCTCGACGCCGGCGAAGGCGAAGCTGACCAGCTTCATCTTGACCGTGAGGCCGAGTTCCTTGGCCGCAGCGCCGCTGGCCAGGAGGCAGGCGCTGGCGCCGTCGTTGAGTCCGGACGCGTTTCCGGCGGTGACGCGGCCGAAGGGACGGAACGGGGTCTTCAGACCGGCCAGTCCCTCGAGGGTCGTTTCCGGGCGCGGGGCCTCGTCGCGGGTCGCGAGCCCCCAGCCGGCCTCGCTGCGGATCGCCACGGGGATGAGGTCGGGCTGGATCTTCTCGGCGGCGTACGCGGCGGCGACCTTCTGCTGGCTGCGCAGCGCGAACCGGTCGGAGCGCTCCTTCGTGTAGGAGGGGAAGCGATCGTGGATGCGTTCGGCCGTGGCACCCATGTTCAGGGCGTCCTCACTCACCAGGCGTTCGGACAGGAACCGCGGGTTCGGGTCGACGCCGGAGCCCATCGGGTGGCGTCCCATGTGCTCGACGCCGCCGGCGATGGCCAGGTCGTAGGCGCCGAAGCCGATGGCGGCACCCATGGTGGTCACGGCGGTCATGGCGCCGGCGCACATGCGGTCGATCGCGAAGCCGGGGACCGACTTGGGCAGCCCGGACAGCAGGGCGGCCGTGCGGCCGAGCGTGAGGCCCTGGTCGCCGGTCTGGGTGGTCGCGGCGATGGCGACATCGTCGACCCGATCGCCGGGAAGCGTCGGGTTGCGTTCGAGCAGTCCCATCATTGCCTTGACCACCAGATCGTCGGCACGGGTGTTCCAGTACATTCCCTTGTCGCCGGCTCTGCCGAACGGGGTGCGAACCCCGTCCACGAAGACGACTTCTGCTTTTTCGGCCACTTTGCCTCCATCAATCCAACGGGTGTCGGTCGATCCTAAGGCGAGGCTCAGGGGCAGAAGAATCCTTGGACGGTTCCTACGAATCCACTTCCGAGGGTGCCTCGGTCACTTGGTGACTTTCTACAAAGGCATCGGCGATTCGTTGTGAGGTAAGCTCAATCTGCCATTCTCGGGCCCCGAGGGCGGCGAGTGCCTCGCCGACCGATTCGGAGTCGATCGACTCCGGGGGAGCCCAGGCCATCCGGCGCACGTATTCCGGTGTCACCAGGTTTTCCAAGGGAATCAGGAACTCTTCGGAGATCTCCGCGAGCGCGGCGCGGGCGGCCTTGAATCGCAGGTCGGCCTCCGGGTTGCGGTCGGCCCAGGCGCGAGGTGGGGGAAGAGCGTCCCCGGCTGCCCTCAGCGACGGGAGATCCGTCGACGCCAGGCCGGCCTGGATTGCGGCCCACCATCGATCGAGTTCGCTGCGGCTCGCCCGCCCGCTGAACTCGCGGAGTTCGGCGAGCCCCTGGCGGGTCGACGGCAGCACGCGGGCCGCGGCCAGGAGGGACGCGTCGGGCACGAGCCGGCCAGGCGACACGTCGATATCCTGGGCCAGCCGGTCCCTGGCGAGCCAGAGTTCGCGCGCGACGGCGAGGTTTCGCTGGGCGCGGAGCGAATGCACTCCGGAGAGTCGTCGCCAGGGTTCGGCCAGCGGTGGCTTGGCCTCCCGGCTGAGCACCGCCTGGAACTCCTGTTCGGCGATGACGCTTTTCTGATCGGCGTCGAGCATTTCGACCATCCGGTCGCGCAGATCGGGGAGAAGTTCCACGTCGAGGGCACCGTAGACGAGCCACGCCTCGGGAAGGGGCCGGGTCGACCAGTTCGCGGCGGAGTGTTCCTTCGCCAGGTGGATGCCCAGCAACTCCTCGACGACCGTGCCGAGGCCCACCCTGGGCATGCCCAGCAGTCGAGCGGCGAGTTCGGTGTCGAAGATGCGGGCAGGGTCGAGCCCGACCTCGCGCAGGCAGGCCAGGTCCTGGCTGGCGGCGTGCAGGATCCACTCCTGGTCGATGAGGGCTTCGTGGAGTTCGCGGAAATCGCCGATGGCCGGAGGGTCGAACAGGAACGTGCCGGCGCCGCGCCGGTAGATCTGGATCAGGTACGCGCGTTGGGAGTAGGTGAATCCTGACGCGCGCTCGGCGTCGACCCCGATCGGGCCGTTACCGCCCAGAAGCGCCGCGGTCGCCGTCAAATAGGCGTCCCGCGTGTCGATCACCTGATGATCAACCACGTCCGGTTCGGCGTGTGGACAACATGCTGACTCCTTCGCCAGTGGGTGGAAGACCTGCGAGCATGCAGAGGAGTTCACCCCATCCTTCGACATGGGCGGTGAGATTGTGGTCCAGCGGTGTCCACGAGGCTCTTAGCTCTATCTGTGCTCCATCGCCCTGCTTGGCAAGTTCGCCGAAGCCTGACGAGATGATCTTAGTCGCAGTGCCTGATGCCGCGGTATATCGGGCGCCGTGGGAGTCGAGTGCGTCGACCAGCCAGGCCCAGGCGACCTCGGCCAGGAACGGGTCCAGGCCGATGTCTGTCTCGAGCGGGGCCTGTGCGAAACAGACCACGCGGAAGGCCCCGCCCCACGCCTCGGGTTCGTCGGGGTCGTAGAGAAGGATGAACCGGCCGGTGCCGAAATCGGAGTTTCCACCGTGCCGACTCGGTGTCACGTCGGCGGAGAGAGCCACGGCATGCGGTGCAAGGTTGCCCGGCGCGGAGATCTCGTTCACGACCAGCTCGGCCCTGGACTGGGCTCGGTGAACGGCCTCCAGGGCAGCGGCGAACTCCGGCGGGAGGGGTTCTTGTGTTTCGGGCACGAGTGCAGACTAGAGTTTTTTCAGGGTGCCGTACGCGAGGCACGCCGAGCGGGTGGAGGAAGACGTGGCCAGACGGCATGAACCGGTTCGGCATCCGGCGCGGATTGCCGCGTTGACCGGGGTGATCGGTGTTGGCTTCGTCTTCGTCGCCGCCCTGGCGTCGAGCGTTCTCTCCGGGGTGATGGCCCGCCGGATCGTCACCCCGTCGATCAAGCGCGCCGACGACGTTCGGATCGACGCCGTCGACCTCGCGGCCGCAACCATCACCCTGCAATCCACTGCGGATTCCGTGCTCCAGGGCGACTACAGCTTCTGGTTCTCCGGAGACAGCGGGCACGCCCACGTGGGGGAGATCCTGCGCAGCACACCGGCGGGGGTGACCCGGCGCATCCTGCGGGTCGACTTCGGCGACCTGGCACAGGCACGGCGCGGTCGCCTTGGCGGGTATTCCTATCTCGGACCAGGGGACCTCTCGGTGGACTACGAGGACGTTCTCATTCCGACCTCGGGCGGGGATGCCCCGGCCTGGCTGATCCCGGCGACGGACCCGGGCGGGCGATGGGTCATCCAGGTGCACGGCCGCGGTGTGCGCAGGCAGGAGACGCTCCGGGCGGTCCCGGTGTTCCGGGACGCGGGATTCACCTCGCTGCTCATCTCCTACCGCAACGACGGCGAGGCTCCGGTGAGCGCGGACGGCCGCTACGGGCTCGGCGACACCGAGTGGCAGGACGTCGAGGCGGCGATCGGCTTCGCCGCGCACCGCGGGGCAACCGAGATCGTGCTGATGGGGTGGTCGATGGGTGGAGCCATCGTTCTGCAAACCGCCACCCGGTCCCGGCTGCGAGAACTCGTCGTCGGGGTCGTGCTCGACTCGCCCGTGATCGACTGGGCCGATGTCGTCGCCTTCCAGGGCGGCAGCCTGGGCCTGCCGTGGACGGTGTCCACCGGCGCGATGCAGGTGCTCGGTCGGCGGTGGGGCGGCCTGATCACCGGGCAGACGGCCCCGATCGACTTCCGTCGACTGGACTTCGTGTCCAGGGCGGCCGAACTGGACCTGCCGGTCCTGCTGATGCACAGCGACGACGACGGCTACGTGCCGGCAACCGGGTCACGGGCGCTGGCCGTGCGGCGCCCCGACATCGTCACCTTCCTGCCGTTCACGGTTGCACGTCACACCAAGCTGTGGAACTACGACCGCGAGGGCTGGAACCAGGCGATCACCGGGTGGCTGGCGGCCCTCGACGGCCGGTGACGGGTCGGCCGAACGCGGTTCCGTCAGGCGGGCATCTGGCGGAGTCGGCGCTTCGTTCGGCCGAGCATGGCCGTCATCCCGCGAATGCGCAACGGCGACACCGCCTTCGTCAGTCCGATGGTGTTCGGGTAGTCGTCGGGAACTGCCAGCACCTCGGCGGTGCTGAGGCCCTCGAGGCCCTGGGCGAGGATGGAGGCGAAGCCCCGCGTCGTGGGCGATTCCCTGGGCGCTGTCGCGTACAGGTGAACCGACTTCCGGTCGTCGTCATCGACCTCGACGAACATGAACACGGGTGACTGGCACTCGACGACGCGTTCCATCAGATCGGGGTGCTCCTCGTAGCGCGCGGGCAGCGCAGGCAGCTCGTTGGCGAACTCGAGCAGGAGCAGCAGCCGGTCGGGTTGCTCGAGGGCGAGGAAGTCATCGCGGATCTCGGCCAGTTTCGCGGGCAATTCGGTGGAAGTCATCGCACGTATTCTGCCACGCGCCGCCGAGGTGCGGCGCGTGGACCGTCGGCCGGGAGCTCGGCGAGCGGATCAGCGGGGGAGAGGGGCAGCACCGGGTTCGGTGCCGAGCACGATCGGCACGTGCACGGCGTTGCCCCACTCGGTCCAGGAACCGTCGTAGTTGCGCACGCCCTCGAAGCCGAGCAGATGGGTGAGCACGAACCAGGTGTGGCTGGACCGTTCCCCGATCCGGCAGTACGCGATGACCGTGTCCTGGTCGGACAGGCCGGCCTCGCCACGGTAGATGGCGTCGAGCTCCTCCCGATCGCGGAAGGTCGCATCCGGTGCCGCGGCGCGGGCCCACGGCACCGACGCGGCCGACGGGATGTGGCCGCCGCGGAGGGCACCCTCCTCGGGATAGGCCGGCATGTGGGTGCGCTCTCCGCTGTATTCCTCCGGCGACCGCACGTCGATCAGGGGATTGCCGAAGTGGGCGAGCACATCCTCCTTGAACGCGCGGATGGGGGCGTCGTTGCGCGCGACGATCGGGTAGTCGACCGGCGTGACCTCGCTGGCCGCTGTCGTGATCTCTCGCCCCTCGGCGAGCCACTTCTCGCGGCCGCCGTCGAGCAGGCGCACGTCACTGTGGCCGAAGAGGGTGAACACCCAGAGGGCGTACGCGGCCCACCAGTTGCTCTTGTCGCCGTAGATGACGACGGTCGTGTCGCGCGCAATGCCCTTGGCGCCGAGCACGGCGGCGAACGCCGCACTGTCGACGAAGTCCCGTTCGACCGGGTCGTTGAGGTCGGTGTGCCAGTCGATCTTCACCGAACCGGGGATGTGCCCCGTCTCGTACAGGATCACGTCCTCATCGGATTCCACGACGACGAGACCGGGCTCGCCGAGGTGGGCCTGCAGCCACTCGGTGGACACCAGAGCCTCCGGGTGGGCGTAGGCGGCGAATTTGGGGGCCGGATCGAGTTCGACGGGCATGGGAATTACCTCCGGGGAGCGTCAGAACGACACAGGATTGATTTGGCTGCGGTTTAGGCTGGTCAGCGGCCCGCCCTTCGAATCTACGCGGTGTGGGCGGCGGACGCATCCGGCCGTTTCCGGTCTGGGGCGGATGCTTTCCCGACCAATCGAGACAGAAACACGGGTGTTCCCCCATGGCTCCAGAGGCGCCTGAACGTCAGCCTCGGCTGATCGACCGTTCCCCCAGCATCACGGGAGCCGAGATCGTCGCCGAGCTGGTGCCCCCGCCGCAGTTCGAGCACGCCTCGTTCGACTCCTACCGGCCCGACCTGGCTTTCCCGTCCCAGCTCGAGGCGGTCGAAAGACTCAACACCTTTGCCGGCGCGTGGCTGCCCCAGCGCCCGGGCGGGTTCTTCTCCCGCACCCGCAAGCCCAAGGCGGAGCTGCCCGGTATCTACCTCGACGGCGGCTTCGGAGTGGGCAAGACCCACTTGCTCGCCGCGCTCTGGCACGCGGCGCCCGGCCCCAAGTACTTCGGAACCTTCATCGAATACACCGCGCTGGTCGGGGCACTGGGCTACGCGGCCACGGTCAAGCAGCTCTCCGGTGCCAGACTCATCTGCATCGACGAGTTCGAGCTCGACGATCCGGGCGACACGATGCTGATGACCCGGTTGCTCGGCGAACTCGTCGCGTCGGGCACCCGCGTGGCAGCCACCTCCAACACTCCGCCGAACTCCCTCGGCGAGGGCCGGTTCGCGGCCGTCGACTTCCTCCGGGAGATCCAGGCGATGAGCGCCAACTTCGAGATCGTGCGAATCGACGGCCTTGACTACCGCCGCCGCGACATCGAGGGCCACGCGATCGCCGTGACCGCCGAGGTTCTCGAGCACCTGGTCGGTGCCCTGGTTGAGCGTGGTTCCACGGTCACCCTCGACGATTTCGGTGCCCTCATCCGGCACCTCAGCACCGTGCATCCGTCGAAGTACATCAAAATCATCACTGGCATCAGCGTGATCGCGCTCACGGACGCCTACCAGCTGACCGACCAGACGGATGCCCTGCGCCTGGTGGCCTTCATCGACCGGGTCTACGACGCGGAGATCCCGATCATCGCCAGCGGCCACCCGCTCAACGACGTCTTCGACGAGGAGATGCTCTCCGGCGGGTACCGCAAGAAGTACCAGCGTTCCCAGTCACGACTGGTCGCGCTGACCACCGGGGAGCTCCCGCCGCACGACTGATCGGCAAGAAACGCGAAGTTAACACGCTCGCTGACCGCGTAACCCGCTCGAAACATGCGCGCGCCTTTGCCGAAACGTGGGAGTCCCAAACTAACTCTGTACCCGCCGAGACACGATCAATCGCTCACCCTGTGCACGTCGACGGCAATCCTTAGTTAGAGAGAGGTAACCATGCCCATGGTTGAACTGTCAGTCCTGATGGACGCCACAACGGATGAAATATCCCTGAACCTCAATTCCCTATGGCTACTCGTCGCAGCGGCCCTCGTTCTCCTGATGACCCCCGGTGTGGCCTTCTTCTACGGCGGCATGGTCAAGGCGAAGAGCGTCATCAGCATGATGATGATGAGCTTCGGCGCCATGGGCGTCGTCGGCGTGCTCTGGGTGCTCTACGGCTACGGCATGGCGTTCGGTCCGACGCTGATCCCCGGTTTCCTGGGCAACCCGGCCTCGATGCTCGGCCTGAGTGGGTTGCTCGGCGCCGGTGCGGACGGTTCGCTGTCGCCTGACCTCAATGGGCTGGCCTTCGCGGGCTTCCAGGCCACGTTCGCCATCATCACCGTCGCCCTGATCTCCGGTGCGATCGCCGACCGGGCGAAGTTCGGCGCCTGGTTGATCTTCGCCGCGGTCTGGTCCACCCTGGTCTACTTCCCCGTCGCCTACTGGGTCTTCAACCTTGCCGACGGCTGGGCTCCCGCGGCACTGGGTGTGAACGACTTCGCCGGTGGTACCGCGGTCCACATCAACGCCGGCGCCGCCGGTCTGGCCCTCGCGCTCGTCCTCGGCAAGCGCGTCGGATTCAAGAAAGGCATCTCCAAGCCGCACAACGTACCGCTGACCCTGCTCGGCGCCTCACTGCTCTGGTTCGGCTGGTTCGGCTTCAACGCCGGTTCTGAAGCGGCCGTCGACGGTGTCGCTGCCCTCGCCTGGGTGAACACCCTCGTCGCCCCCGCCGCCGGTATCCTCGGCTGGCTGATCGTCGAGAAGATCAAGGACGGCAAGCCCACCTCGATCGGTGCCGCCTCCGGTGCCGTTGCCGGCCTGGTCGCGATCACCCCCGCTTGTAACATCCTCACTCCCGGCTGGGCGATCCTCCTCGGCGTGCTGGTCGGCGCCGTGTGTGCCGTCGCCATCGACCTCAAGTTCAAGTGGGGCTTCGACGACTCGCTCGACGTGGTGGGCATCCACCTCATCGGCGGCATGATCGGCACCCTGTACATCGGAATCTTCGGATCCGGCATCGGACTCCTCGACACCGGCAGCCTCGCCCAGCTCGGCGCCCAGGCGCTGGCCGCCTTCGGAATCGCGATCTTCTCCTTCGTGATGGCGTACGCCATCGGCTGGGTGATCCAGAAGACCATCGGCTTCCGGATCAACAACGAGGACGAGGTCGCCGGAGTCGACACCATCGTGCACGGCGAAGAGGGCTACGCGCTCGACGCCGTCTAGGCAACGTTCGGCAATACCCGCTCATCCACTCGCCACAGGGCGGTGGGGCAGGCTTCGGTGCTTCGGCCCGCGAAGACTGCCTCACCGCCCTGTGGCGTGCCCGGGGCACCTACCCCCCAATTTTGGGGAGGCGGGCATCCCTCGGGTGGGGCTTAGCCGACCGGTTGCTTCAGATCACCATGGACTCGTCCAGACCTTGGAGGTCAGCATGGAAGCGACGAGAGACTTGTCCGGGTTCACGGTGTCGAAGCGGCCGATCTGGCAGCGGATGGCGATCGCCGCCACCGCCCTGGTGATGCCGGTGGCCATGCTCGTCACGGTACCGGTGTTGCCGGCCCAGGCCGATACGACGAGCAGCGTGACCCTGGCCGTCTCCAGCGCCCGAACGGAGCCGCGCGCCTTCGGGGGCGTGGGTGTCGCCAAGGGCGACGCGATCCCGGACTTCAGCTACATCATCAACGAGGACAACACGGGGACGACCGCCCAGCGCAGCCCTGCCCTCGGCACCGGTTGCGCGGCCGCGGACCCCGGGTATCCGGCCAGCTGCGACTGGCCGTCGATCAAGGAGGTGCCGCACACCACGAGTCCGATTGTGCGCCAGGGCGACCAGGCAGACTTCACCGCCGGGCTCACCCTTCCCGACGGTCGCTACCTGATCTCCGTGCTCGCCGACGGGTACAAGATCGACGGGGCGCACTTCAGCGTGCCGCTGCCGGACCCGGGCCTGGTCACCGTCGAGCTTCAGCCGAACCCGCTGCCCGACTCGACCCTCCGGGCCTTCATCTTCGCGGACACCGCGCCGACCAACGGAACCAACGATCAGGGCGAACCCGGCCTGGCCGGCTTCTTCGGCCACATCGCGGACACCCTGGGCGAGCTCCAGACCGACGTCTACGGCAACGCCCTGTGCACCGTCTACCAGGGCGAGGACCCGGATACCCACGTGATCCCCCTGGCCAGCCTGGACGCGGACATGCTCCCCGTGCCGATCGCTGGAACCGGTGGTCACTGCGTCAGCGATGCCGACGGCCTCCTGACGATGCCGCACCTGGGCAGCAACCGCTACACACTCACCGCCACGGCACCCGATGGACAGACCTGGATCCAAACGACGACGCTGGAGGGCAACCACGACTTCGACACCTGGCTGATGGAGGGCAGCACCGGCTACGACACCGAGGCGCTCGTGGCGGGCGAGCCCGTCCCCGGGCCGATCTTCGGCTTCGTTCCGCCCACGAACACCCTGGCCTCCGGTGCCGCCGGGCACATCACCGGCACGGTGGTCAGCGCGAAACAGTACACCCCGCCGAAGGGCGGCGACTTCAACTACTGGCTGGGGCTGTCCGGAAGCAAGATCGGCAAGCCCATCGTCAGGCCGTGGCTCTCCCTCGCCGACCTGCAGCAGGGTGACCAGGCCGTGTGGGTGGGGAAGGGCGACGCGAACGGTGCCTTCGACATCTCCGGCGTGCCCGATGGCAACTACACCCTGAGCTGGTGGGACGAACCGCAGAACTACTTCATCAACATGATCAACGTGACCGTGAGCGGCGGCGAGACGGTGCAGATGGGCGACGTGCTGACCAGCGGCTGGTGGACCGAATACGACGGTTACGTCTTCAGCGACTCCAACCGCAACGGGGTCAAGGACCCGGGCGAGAGCGGCATGCCCAACTTCACGCTGACCATGCGCAAGCAGGACAACTCGCTGATGGATCGGGGCACGACCGTCGTCACCACCGACAGCACCGGCTACTACCGCTTCGAGAGCGCCTACCCCCTCAGCGAGTGGACAGTGATGGAGAACTACAACGACTCCTTCTACACAACCGGGGTCACCTACCAGGCCGACAATCAGCCGAGTCCGACCACGGTGAAGGGTGCCGGCGTCGACGTCAGTGTGCTCAGCATCATCGGTCTCGGCGGCCGAATGGACTGGGGCGTCCACACCTACGATCCGACCGGCCTGGGCGGCATCGACCCCCGCAACGGCGGCATCGTCGGCTCGGTGACCTACGACACGACCCGCAACGAACTTGACCCGCAGTACGCCGCCGCCGAGGACTGGCAGCCGGGCGTCTCCGACGTGCCGGTCGAGCTGTACGCCACGGTCGACTGCGGCACGAACGTGGATGTACCGTGCGGTGGGTCCAACGACGCCTTCGAGCTCGCCCCGGACGGATCCCTGGCCACGGGCAAGCTGCTGAACAGCTACCTGTCCGAGCACTGGAGCCGCCCGACCGGGTGTGTGGCACGCGACGTCGACGGCAACCCGCTCGTGCACGCCGCGGTCAACCCCACCAGCTACGACGAGAACGTGCTCGTGCCCAGCCAGGAGACGACCGGCGAGTGCCTCTCGAGCTTCATGCAGGGCGTGCAGTTCGGGCCGTACCCGACACACCAGAGCACGGCCGACGCCAACTTCGGTGCGGCAGTGGACGGCAACTACGGCTTCGGTGACGCCTGCACGGGAACACTCGACGCCACCGACCCGTCCGCTCCCGAGTGCATCGACGGAGTCTTCGAACCCCTCGGCAGCGGGGACTACCTGGTCAGGCTCGCGATCCCGAAGGACGCCACCGGCGACCCGCTGTACAAGGTCACCGCCGAGGAGGACATCAACATCGGCAACGGCGACCAGATCGTTCCGCAGGTGCCGCCGCCGTCCTGCGCCGGAACGCTGCACACCGTGGACCTCCTCGGAGACGCAACGGACAACTACCCGGCAGTGATCGGCGACGACACCAACGGTGTGCCCACGGGCGTCACCGTGCCGGCCTCGACCCCCGTCGCCAACGCCACCTTCCTCGGCATCGGTGGATCGCCGTACGAAGGCTCGCCCAAGCCGTCCTGCGACACCAAGCTGGTGCGGGTGAACAACGGCAAGTCGGTGGTGCCGATGTTCAACATCTTCACCGACGTGCCGGTCCCGTCGCGCCTGCGCGGCCTGATCGTCGACGACATCAACTTCTCCACGGACTCGCGTTCGACGCTCTACGGCGAGAAGACCGGCGTGGCCTTTGCCCCGGTGGGCATCTACGATTTCGCCAACCGGCTCGTGACCACCCTCGAGTCCGACTTCAACGGCTCATACGACGTGCTGCTGCCCTCCACCAACCACATCAGCTGCCCCACCCCCTCAGGTGTGTGCACCAACATGTACCGGTTCGTGGGCAACGACCCGGGCATCCCGGGGCAGCTGAACGCAAACTACAACCCGCGGTACCGCTCGATCGCGACCGAGTTCGAGGCAATGCCCGGCGTGACCATCCCCACTGACCTTGCCCCGACCCAGGTCGGTGTCTACGTCGGGTCGCCGACCACGGGAGTCAACACGGCGGTGGCCTGCACCCTCGACGCCGCCACACCACAGCTGTTCAGCGTGTCCCAGCCGTACGTCACAGCGACCGGAAGCCGGGCGCTCACCATCGAGGGCTCCGGATTCGGCGCCACCAGAGGCTCCGGGCAGGTCACCGTCGGCAGCACACCGCTGGACATCACCGCCTGGAGTGACACCTCGATCTCCGCCACCGTTCCGGGCTCGACCCCGGTGGGGGCGCAGCAGCTGGCAATCACGGCCGAAAACGGGCAGAGCACGATCAACGGGCTCACCTTCCATGTGCTCGGAACCGGGTACGATCCTGCGGTCCAGGAGGTCGGCCCCGGTCACACCTACGCCAGCATCCAGGCGGCTTTGGATGCCGCGTTCGCCAACAACGGGAACGACCTCGTCGTCGTCTACCCGGCCACCCCCACCGCGGCCAACCCCCGTGGCGCCTACTACGAGAACCTGGTCGTCGCCTCGCCCGTCAAACTCCAGGGCGTCGGTTCCGGCGGCTTCCAGGGCACAAACTTCGTTCCCGGATCGATCATCGACGCCGGCGCCTTCGGGGGCGACACGGACCTGGCCGCGGCCTGGTTCACCAAGGTCGGCGGTCTGACCTGGGACGGCAACCAGGCCGTGAACGACGGTGAAGCCATCTACGTGCTGGCCTCGGCGAACGCCACCACCGCGCCAGGGACGGCACGTCAGTTCACCAGCGGATTCAAGGCCACCATCGACGGGTTCGACATCCGCGGCGGCGACCAGGTGGGCTTCCCCGGCAACATCGACAGCCTCACCGGCGGGCCAACCGGACTGCCGCCGAACATCACCACCCAGGGCGGCGCGATCTTCGCCAACGCCTACGCCCGCTCCCTGCAGATCAGCAACAACGTCGTGCAGAACAACGGGGGCGGCTACGGGACCATCCGGATCGGCACCCCCGACCTGGCCGCGCCGAACACCAGCCAGCACAACGAGGGTATTCGGATCAACAACAACCGGATCATAGCCAACGCCGGCACGAACCTGGCCGGCGGGATCGGCCTCTACGCCGGCTCTGACGGCTACGAGGTGGCCGGCAACGACATCTGCGGCAACTTCTCGATGGAGTACGGCGGCGGGCTCAGCGTCTACGGCCTGAGCCCCGGTGGCAAGATCCACCACAACCGGATGTACTTCAACTCTTCCAACGATGAGGGCGGCGCCATCATGATCGCCGGGGAGCTGCCGGCAACGATCGGTGCGCTTTCGCCCGGCTCGGGTCCGGTGGACATCTACGCCAACCAGATCCAGGCCAACCTGGCCAACGACGACGGCGGTGGCATCCGATTCCTGATGGCCGGCGACTACCCGATGAACGTCTACAACAACATGATCGTCAACAACGTGTCGACCCACGAGGGCGGCGGCATCGGCATCAACGACGCCCCCAACGTGCGGATCTTCAACAACACGATCATGAAGAACCTGACCACGGCCACCGCGGTGACCTCGAACGGCCAGCCCGCCCCGGCCGGGTTGTCGACCTCGGCCAACAGCGATCAGCTCCAGGCCACTCTGCCGGGCGGATCGTCGACCTTCAGCAACCCGACCCTGTTCAACAACATCTTTTGGGACAACCGTGCCGGGGCCCGGTCCGGAACCGGAGTCAGCGGTGTCGGCCTGGCCGGCCCGACCGACATCGACAACTGGGACCTGGGTGTGGCCGACGGCACGGGCGTGCTCGCACCGAGCAACTCGGTCGTGCAGCAGGACGCCGCCGCGCACAGTTACACGACCAGCGCCACCAACAGTTCGACCGATCCGGCGGTGGTCCAGACCTACGACGTGTCCGTGTCGTTCGCCACCTGGCGCCAGAACCCGGCGTTCGTCGATGCCACGCTCGTGACTCTGGAGGCGCCGCCGAACCTGCTGGGCAACTACCACCTGGCCAACTGCCCCGGCTCACCCGCCTGCAACCTCGGCGCGGCCAGCGTGGGCGGCGTGACGGCTCCCGCGACGGACTTCGACAACCAGGTCAGGCCGGCGCTCGGCGGCTACGACAGCGGCGCCGACGAGTTCGGGGCGGCAACGCCACCCCCGCCGGCCGGCCAGGACCTGTACTTCTCCACGGTCGGCAACACCAACCCTCCCGGTGTGACCGGAACCGCAGACGACGCCGACATCTACCGCTGGAACGGCACCGCGTACAGCCGGGCGATTGACATCACCGCCGCACCCTACAACGTGCCCAGCAGTGCCGACCTCGACGGGTTCTCCCGAATCGACGCCAGCCACTTCTACGCCTCCTTCGCCGGGAACGTGACCCTGCCCGTGATCGGCACCGTGGCCGACGAGGACGTCGTGTACTTCAGCGGAACCGGTTGGTCGTTGTGGTTCGACGGCAGCGCGCACGGGGTCGGTGGCAACGTCGATCTGGGCGCGGTCAGCGTCGTCGGAAACACGCTCTACTTCTCCACCAACAACAGTGCGGTGCCACCGGGCACCGGTGCGAGCAACAGCGGCGACAACGCCGACGTCTACCGCTGGAACGGCGGCAGCTCCTACACCCGGGTGATGGACGCCACCACGGCCCCCTACAACCTGCCGAACAGCGGGTCGGCCACCGGGGCGACCAACCCCAACGTCGATGGGCTGATCTGGCAGGACGCGACCCACTTCTACCTGTCCTTCAGTAACACGACCACCACCGTCCCCGGCCTGGGTGCCGTGGACGACGAGGACGTGGTCTTCTTCGACGGCAGTGCGTGGACGCTCTACTTCGACGGCGGCGCACACGGCCTGGCCACGTCGGCCAACCTCGACCTGGACGCCATCGGCTTCGCCAGCGGCGCCCTTCCGCCGCCGCCGCCTCCGGCCGGCCAGAGCCTGTACTTCTCCACCCAGGGCAACACCAACCCGCCCGGCGTCGGCGGCACGGCGGACGACGCGGATGTCTACCTCTGGAACGGCGGCGTGTTCAGCCGGGTTCACGATGTGACGACCGCGCCCTACCGTCTACCGGCGAACGCCAACGTCGACGGCTTCGATCGGGTCGACGATACCCACTTCTACCTCTCCTTCACCGACCGGGTGAGCGTGCCCGGTGTGGGAAACGTTCAGGACGAGGACGTCGTCTACTACAACGCGGGCAGTTGGACGCTGTTCTTCGACGGCAGCGCGCACGGCCTGGGCAGCAACAACAACCTGCACCTCGACGCGATCAGCGTCGCCGGGACGACCCTCTACTTCTCCACGGTGGGGAATGCCAACCCGCCCGGTGTGGTGGGCAGCCCGGACGATGCTGACATCTACAGCTGGAACGGCGCCGCGTACACCAGGGTGATCGACGCCAGCGCCGCGCCCTACAACCTGCCGAACAACGCGAACGTGGACGGTTTCGTCCGAGTCGACGCGACCCACTTCTACCTGTCGTTCAGCAACGCGAATACGACGGTGCCGGGTCTGGGTTCGGTCCAGGACGAGGACGTCATCTACTACAACGCGGGCACGTGGTCGGTCTACTTCGACGGCACCGACCACGGGCTCGGCGCCACGGGAAGCCTCAACGTGGACGCCTTCGACCTTCCGACCCCATGAACCAGCCATCCAGCAGAGCCGCCGACGATCCCAAGGGAGACACGGGAATGATCTTCAAGCAGCCTTTCAGCCGGCGCGACCTCCTCAAGTTCGCCGGCGGTGCGGTGGCCGTCGTCGGCACCGGCGTCTGGGCCGGCAGCGTGCTCATGCCCGAGGCCGCCGTCGCGGCCCCGGGGGGTCCCGACCTCTACCTGGCCGGCACCGACGGGTGGATCTTCCTGCCGAAGACCCCGGCCCTCCCGCCCTTCCACCCGGATGTGCTCGCGCCGGGCCTCCTCACGACCTACATCTTCGGATTCCGCGACGTCACCGGGCTGGGCGACACCCAGCTGTCGAACCAGCAGAACAAGGCCCAGCACTCCGCTCCGCTGTTCTGGACGAACCAGTTCGACCCGGCCAACCCCGTCGACTTCACGGTGCAAATGACCAACCTGGGCCTCAAGCTGCGGCCGGACCTGTTCGACGCCCACACTCTGCACTGGCACGGCTTCCGCAACGTGATCCCGTTCTTCGACGGAGAACCCTCCGGGTCGGTGGCGGTGCGCACCGGTCGCATCTTCACTTACGTGTACCGACCCCGCGAGCCAGGGACCTACATGTACCACTGCCACGTGGAGGACACCGAGCATGTGCACATGGGCATGACCGGCCTCGTCTTCGTCCGCCCCCTCCAGGACGGTCGCACCGACCTCGGCCCACACACCAAGTTCATCTACAACGACGGTGACGGCTCGACCGGCTTCGACCGGGAGTTCGCGATGTTCCTCTCCGAGGTCTGGGCCGAGGCGCACTGGGCGGACGCCCACATCCAGCTGCCGGAGTGGAGCGACTACCGGGCCGATTTCAGCCTCCTCAACGGTCGGGTCTACCCCGACACCATCGCCCCGAACGCCCCCATCGATGCCGCGGCGTCCGCTCACCGACTTGCCGTGCAGACCGACCCAGCGACGGGCGATCTGCTCGCTCCCGCCGGGCACCCCGAGCTGCAGTACCAGCCGCAGTCCTCCCTGGTCAACTGCAACGCAGGCGAGACGGTCGCCTTGCGGTTCGCCAACCTCGGATTCCGGGAGCAGGCGATGACCCTGGCCGGGATTCGGATGCGGGTCGTCGGCCGCGACGCGACACCGATGCGCGGAAGGGACGGCACCGACACGTCCTACGAGACCGAGACGATCAACATCGGCCCGGGCGAGAGCTTCGATGCGGTCTTCACCGCTCCGGCGCACGCCGGCCCAGGCTACGACACCTACATGCTCTACAACCGCAATTACCTGCGGGCGAACAACCTGGCGCCGGGCGGTTTCGGCGGCCAGGCCACAGAGGTTCGAGTGTACGCGGCGGGTGGCGTGCCCCCGCAGGCCTACCCGAACGACTTGGGAGTGTGAGAGCCATGATGAGAGCTGACGCCCTGACGCTGGGAAAACCGCGTGACCGGCGCCTGCGCCGCCCGGCCCTGCTGATCGGTCTGGCACTGGTCGGTGCGACGATGACCACGTTCGCCCCGGCCGCGACCGCCGAGACTCCCTCGCGGGTCGGCATCGCCTGCACGACCGGGGTCGGGGGAGGAGCCACCACTCCGATCTTCAACCTGACCACCAAGACGGGGTACATCAGCCTGCCCGACGGCAACACCGCCTTCATGTGGGGGTACTCCAGCGGGTTCGGCGATTTCCAGCACCCAGGCCCGGTTCTCTGCGTCAACGCAGGCGACACGGTCACCGTGATCCTGCGCAACACCCTGCCGGAGGCGGCCTCGATCGTCTTCCCCGGTCAGACGAACGTCCTGGCCAATGGGATCCCGGCCCAACCCCAGCCCGCCGGGGCCGGCGTGATCACCTCGCTGACAGACACCGCCGCGGCCGGAGGGGGGAGCGTCACCTACACCTTCGTGGCAGGCGACCCGGGCACCTACGTCTACGAGTCGGGCACCAACCCCGAAAAGCAGGTTCGGATGGGACTGTTCGGGGCACTGATTGTGCGCCCGTCGGCCGTTCCGGCGGGTGGGGCGAGCGGCTCGGTCCCGAGCGAGTACGCCAACAACCGGGCGGACAGCCGATTCAACCCGGCCGAGGAGTTCATGGTGCTCCTGAGCGAGATCGACCCGTACCAGCACCAGGCCGTCGAGAACGGCAAGAGCTTCAACATGAACAACTATCACCCGCGCTACTGGCTGATCAACGGGCGAGGGTTCCCCGACAGCATCGCCGACAACGGTGCCAGCTGGCTGCCCTCGCAGCCCTACGGCGCCCTCGCACAGGTGGGTGAGTTCAACCGGGACCCGGCCGCGGCAGACCAGCCGGGAATGGCCAGGTACCTGAACGTGGGCACCGAGGACTACCCGTTCCACCCGCACGGCAACAACGGCCTGGTCATCGCCAGGGACGGCCGTGCACTGGAGGGGCCGGCCGGGGAAGACCTCTCCTTCGAAAAGTTCGCCATCAACATCGGACCCGGCCAAACCTGGGACGTGATCTTCAAGTGGTACGACGCCGAGAACTACTCCCCGTCCAACCCGGTTCCGGTGACGGTACCCCAGCTGGCCAACGAGTCGATCGGCGTCTTCTACAGCGGAAGTCCCTACCTCGGAACCAAGGAAGCCCTGCCGCCCGGCATTCAGAGCGTGAACCAGTGCGGGGAGTACTACATCATCTCCCATAACCACGCCCTGTTCCAGATCACGTCCTGGGGCACGAACATGACCGGACCGATCACCTATATGCGGATCGATCCACCGACGCCCAACAACTGCGGCTGACCCGGAAGGCGTAGAAAGCCATGATTCCCAGGACGAGCATGAAAAAGGTAGCCTCCTCCATTTTGACCGGGCTAGTGGCCGGTGGAGGGCTGGCCTTGCTGGTGACCCTCCTCGTGCCGGCCACGGCCGCACACGCCGCAACCGTGGACTGCACCACGCCCGGCGACCTGTACGCGGTGACGGGAACCACGACGCTGGGAACCCAGAACGTCAAGGTCTGGGGCTACAGCACGACCGCCGGGGCCGTCGCAAGCCGCCCCGGCGGGCCGACACTGTGCGTCAACGCCGGCGACACGGTCACTCTCACGCTGCACAACCAGCTGACCGAGACCACCGCACTGCTCTTCCAGGGGCAGCCGATGGTGCCGGACCGGACCGGCGCCGCAGCCGGGGCCACGACGCAGTACACCTTCACGGCGGGCCACCCCGGCACCTACCTCTACGAGGCGGGGCTCGTGCCCGGCGCCCAGCACCAGGTAGCGATGGGCCTCTACGGAGCCCTGATCGTGCGGCCGGCGACGGCGAACCAGGCCTACGACGCGCCGACCACCGCCTACGACGACGAGGCCGTCCTGGTGCTCAGCGAGATCGACCCCACCCTCAACAACTCCGCGAACCCTGCGCTCTACGACATGCGCAAGTACGCCCCCCGGTACGCCCTGATCAACGGCCGCGCGCACCCGAACATCGACCCCATTGCGGCCTCGGCCCCGGGCAACAAGGTCCTGCTGCGCTACGTCAATGCCGGCAATCAGTACCACTCCGTGGCATCGCTGGGCGCCGAACAGAGGATCGTCGCCCTGGACGGCAGCCCGCTGAACATCGCTCGTCGCTACGTCGCCGAGACCTTCGGGCCGGGCCAAACCGCGGATGCGATCGTCACCACCCCGGCCGCCATCGCCCAGCTGAACCGGTTGGCGATCTATGACGGCAGCCTGCTGCTGCACAACAGCAACCTGGTCGGCACCGGCGGCATGCTCACCTTCGTCACGGTCCCCGCCGGCGGTTCGGGCGGTCCCGACGCCACCGGTCCGGTCACCAGCACGGTCGCGTACTCGGCCGGCACCCTGAGCGCCACGATCGACGACAGCGCCACCGGCGGATCGAGTATCACCGGCGCCGAGTACTTCATCGACACCGTCACAGGCCCGGCCCAACCGATGACGGGAAGTGGCGCCGGCCCCGTGAACGTCACGGCCACCGTCGGCATCCCGTCCGGCGAACACATCGTCTACGTTCGGGGCCAGGACTCCGCCGGAAACCGGGGGGTCTTCAGCTCGTTGCTGGTCACCGGGGGCGACGCCGCCGGCCCGACCACCAGGTCTCCCTCCCTCACCCCCAGCCTCACAAACGGTGCGGGCAGTGCGACAAGCGCGGTGCACGCCACCGCGGATGACGCCGCCACCGGCGGATCGAACATCACCGCCGCCGAATACTTCATCGACACCGTCGGCACCGATGGTTCGGGAGCATCGTTGACGGTCAACCTGGCCGCACCGATCGCCAGCCTGGACGGCACGATTCCCGCCTCCGTGCTGAACGCCCTGACCGAAGGCACCCACCTCGTGTCGATCCACAGCCAGGACGCCGCGGGCAACTGGGGCACCCCGGCCACCATCATTCTGGTGATCGACAAGACCGCGCCCAGCACGGTCGGTATCTCCGTGGCACCCACGCCCAACAACGGCACACTGGCGTTCAACGGTGGCACCCCGGCGGTGCGGGTGACGGTGGCGACCATATCCGATCCGATCGTCGCCACGGTCAATAGCAATATCAGCGCGGCCGAGGTGTTCCTGGACACAGTCGGGGCAAACGGCTCAGGCATCGTCGTCAGGGCCACGGACGGCCTCTACAACAGCCCCTCGGAAGCCGGCTACGCCGACATTCCGCTGGCCACCGTCGCCCAGCTCGCGAACGGCGACCACACGATCTACGTTCACGCGAAGGACGCGGCCGGCAACTGGGGCGTGGCGGCGACCACGACCTTGGTGATTGACAAGGTCAAGCCCACGGTCAGCGCGGTGGCGGCAACGCCCAACCCGACTCTGGGGTCCAGATCGGTGACCCTGGCGGGGCAGGCGACGGATACGCTCACGTCGGTCAACCGCGCCGAGTGGTTCACCGGCGCCGACCCGGGCGCCGGCAACGGCACCCCGATGACGGTGAGCGGGACCGGCCCGTGGAACCTGACCTCGACCGCGATCGACGTCGGCAGTTGGAGTGAGGGCACCTACACCCTCACCGTGCGGGCGCGGGACGCGGCCGGCAACTGGAGCGCGAACGTCTCCACGACCATTCAGGTCACGGCGCCCCTGTTCTTCTCGACTGTGGGCAACACCAACCCGTCCGGAGTGAGCGGCACGGCCGACGACGCGGACATCTACAACTGGAGCGGCTCGGCCCACAGCCGGGCGATCGACATGAGCGCCTCGCCCTACGGTCTGCCGGGTAACGCCAATGTGGACGGTTTCGACCGGGTCAGCGCCACCGAGTTCTACCTTTCCTTCACCGGTCAGGTGAACGTGCCCGGTCTCGGGAACGTGCAGGACGAGGACGTCGTCTACTTCAACGGCGCCACCTGGTCCCTGTTCTTCGACGGCAGCGTTCGCGGTCTCACCGGCGCCAGCGCCACGGACCTGGACGCCATCAGTATCGTCGGCGGCCAGCTCTACTTCTCCACCGACAACGCTGCCGTACCCCCCGGGGCCGGTGGTCCGGGAGACGATGCCGACATCTACCGGTGGAACGGGGCGAGCTCGTACACCCGCGTGATCGACGCCAGCGGCGCGCCGTACAGTCTGCCGGCCAACGCCAACGTGGACGGATTCGTCCGAGTCGATGCCACCCACTTCTACCTATCGTTCAGCGCGACCAACACGACCGTACCGGCTCTGGGTGCGGTTCAGGACGAGGACGTCGTCTACTACAACGCGGGCAGATGGTCGGTCTACTTCGACGGCACCGCACACGGGCTAACCGCCGACAACCTCGACGTCGATGCCTTCGACGTCCCGTAGTGACCGAAGGAAGGTGACACCGTGATCACCGAAACCCTGCCCGGGTTGAACACTGAAGCTGCGAAGACCCGGCCCGTCCGTGGACGCCTGGTCGCGATCGGTGTGGTCGCCATCCTGCTCCTCGGTGCGGGCGCAGCCCGAGCCTGGTGGCCGGAAGCGAAGGCCGACGTTCGCGCCGGCACCACACTCGTCACGGCCGAGGGAATGGCGGCCCGCTACGGGATCACCGTCAACCTGATCGGCGTCACGGCGGCTGGCGGACTCATCGAGTTCCGCTACCAGGTCGTCGACCCCGACAAGGCCGACCAGATGATCCACGACGTCACCCTGCTCCCCATCGTCGTGGTCGAGGACTCGGGGGCCACCATGGTCATCTCCAGGCCGCACCACGCGGTCGAGCCCGAACTGGGCGGAACCTACTTCTTCCTCTTCGCCAACGCCCACAACGCCATTCGTGCCGGGTCGCAGCTGACCCTGGTGATGGGCGATTCCCGGCTCGAGCACATTGTGGCCCAGGGATGAGCGGGTACTGGCTCCGGGCCGGGAGCCGGGTGACCGCGGTCCTGCTCGCCGCACTCGTCGTGCTCCTCTTCGGGGCGACACCGGCGTGGGCCCACGGCGGCCTCGAGCGTTCAGACCCACCCAACGGCGGGGTGGTCGCGGTCGGCAGAACCGCCCTCACGCTCTGGTTCACGGAGGCCATCACCGCCAGTGCCAGCACGTTCGAACTCCAGACCAGTGACGGAATACGGGTGGTCCTGACGGCATCCGTGTCCGAAACGGACTCCGGCGGCATCGTCCGGATCGAAACGCCCGCGCTCGAGAAGGCGACCTACCTGCTGGACTGGAAGGTGCTCTCCACCGAGGACGGTCACGTGTCCAATGGGTCGGTATCGTTCGGGGTCGGGACGCGGCCCGCAGTTCTCGCGTCAACGGCCGGGGGAATCCCTGACGTCCCCGGACTGCTGCTGCGCTGGGTCGACCTGTCGGCGATCATGCTCGTGATCGGAGCGCTGGCCGTCTCCGGTCGCGTCTTCGGATCGATGGGAGAGCCGGGTAACAGTCCCCGCCGACGATCGATCCTCATCGCCGCCGTCGCCGCCGGCGTCGCGGTCCTGGCCGGAGCCATCGCCCCGTTCCTGCTCACGCAGAACGGCGGCAACTCTCTCGGGGCCTGGTTGGCCGCGACCTGGGATACCCTGACCGACACCGGCTGGGGTCACCTTTGGCTGGGCCGGGAGCTCGCGCTCACGGTCATGGCGGTCGCCCTGTTCGCAGCGACTCGGGCAGGTGTGAAGGGCCTGCGTCGGACGATCTCACCGATGAAGGTCGCCGTCGTCGCCCTGGCGGTGGCCGTCGGTCTGGAGTCGTGGGTCGGTCACTCGTCGACTCTGCCCACTCGATCCGCTTTGGCCGCCTTTGCGTCCGCCTCCCATCTTGTCGCCGCAGGCGTGTGGGCCGGGGGGCTCGTCATCCTTGCCCTCTGCCTGATGCCCGTCGTGCGCCGCAGCCGGCAGGCGCGCGGTCCGATCCTCGCGTCCGCCTGGCGGGCCTTCAGCCCGATGGCGGCAATCGCAACGGTTGTCCTGCTGGCAACGGGGCTCTACGAGGCGGGTCGTCACATTCCCGAACTGAGCTCCGTGGCGTCGACCCTCTACGGCGGCACCGTCGCCGTGAAGGTGGCGTTGGTCACGGTGGCGCTGGCGCTGGCCGGGATCAACACGCTGCTCGTGAATCCTCCTGTGGTCGCTCGGGTGGGCCGCGTCCTCGGCCGCCCAGCGGGATGGACCCCGGTCCCGCCGCGCCGATTCCCGACGGTCGTGGCCGCGGAGGTGCTCATCCTGGCCCTCGCGGTGGGTGCAGCGGGCGTGCTCACCTCGGTGCCCACAGCGAGGGAGATCGCCTCGGCGACGAGCCAGCCCGTGATCCAGACCGCCACCGTCGACGGTCTCTTCGTCACCGTCGAACAGGTGGCCGCCGGGCCCGCGCAAAGCCGGTTGATCGTCCGGAGCCAGTCGGTCGTCAAGGTGGAGGCGTTGCCCGTCAACGCCGTCGACGTTTCTCTGACCGGCCCGACCGGGGCCACGACCACCGTGTCGCTCGACCGGATCGAGCCGGGACGATACGAAGCGGAGACCGCCAAACCGACGCTCGGCGACTGGACGGCCACGGTCGCCCTGCAGCGGGACGGCCTTCTGCCCGCGGTCACACAGGTCGGCTGGACCGTCTCCGCCCCCGGCCCGGACACCGCCGGTCCCCTTGAGGTCGTGACCACAGGTCTGGCCGTCCTGTTGCTGGTCGCCCTGTCGGGCGTTGTCGGCTTCACTCGGCGACGCAGGGAAGACACCTCAAGACCGTCACCGCGCAGTCCGGTCCTGGCAGTGCCGGAAGAAAAGGGGAACCGAAGATGAGGAAGACCCTGGCCGTGACCGCGTTGGCTGCCCTCCTGGTGGCGGGGTTCGCCCCGGCGGCGTCGGCTCGAACGAACACCGCCTCGAACAGGGGCAACCTGACCCCCGGAGTCAGCGCTGCCCTCGCGTCCCTTGATCCCGGCGCCATGACCACCGTGATCGTCACGCTGCGCGACCAGACCGACCTGAAACGCGTCAAGGGCGCAAACCGTGCGGCACGACAGAAGGCAACGATCCTGGCGCTGCGGGCCAAGGCGGACGCCGCGCAAGTGCCGATTCGGAGTCTTTTGCGCGCCCGCGCCGCCCAGGGCAGGGTCGCTGCGTCCACCTCCCTCTGGGTCGTCAACGGGATTTCGGTGACCGCCACCGCTGACGTGATTCAGGACCTGGCCGCGCGCCCCGACGTCGCGAGCATCACCCCCGACCAGGTTGCGGTGCTCCCGGCCGTGATGAACCCGGAGCCAAACCTCGCCAAGGTCAGCGCTCCGGCGCTGTGGGACCTGGGCTTTTCCGGGCAGGGCGTCGTAGTTGCGAGCCTCGACAGCGGGGTGGACGTGACGCATCCCGACCTCGCGGGCCGCTGGCGCGGCGGCACCGACAGCTGGTACGACCCGTACGGCGAGCATCCCGCCACACCGACAGACCTGTCGGGGCACGGCACAGCGACGACCGGCGTGATCGTCGGCGGGGACGCGGGCGGCACCGCGATCGGGATGGCGCCCGGTGCCAAATGGATCGCCGCCAAGATCTTCAACGACCGGGGAGTAGCCACGGCCACGGCCATCCACCAGGCCTTCCAATGGGCGCTCGACCCCGATCACGACCCGAACACCCCCGACGCCCCCCAGATCGTCAACGGGTCCTGGTCGATCGGGGCAGGTCCCGGGTGCGACCTCTCCTTCCAGCTCGACCTGCAGGCCCTGCGCGCGGCCGGCATCCTGCCCGTCTTCGCCGCAGGGAATTACGGCTCCGGTGGGTCGACCAGCGTGAGTCCCGCCAACTATCCCGAAGCCGTCGCCGTCGGCACGGTCAACGGCAACGACCTGATCTACTCGTCGAGCAGCCGCGGTCCATCCACCTGCGGCGCGCGCACCAGGATCTTCCCCGACCTCGTCACGCCAGGCGTCAACATCCTCACCACAGATCGCTACGGGCTCTATCAGACGGCTTCGGGCACATCGATGTCCGCCCCGCACGCCTCCGGAGCGCTGGCCCTGCTCCTGAGTGCCATCCCGGGGCTGACCGCGGACCAGGCGCAGGCCGCCCTCACCGGAACCGCGCTCGATCTCGGGGTTCCGGGCCCTGACCCTTTCTACGGAAACGGCCGCCTCAGCGTCCTCGCCGCTTACCAGTGGCTTCTGGGCCAGCAGGACTTCTCCGTCGCCCTCACTCCGTCGGAGGCGAGCACGGCCGCGGGAGGGAGCGTGACCTACCCGGTGCAGGTCACCCGGGCGTACGGCTTCACCGGCGACATCTCCTTGTCGCTGTCGGGTCTGAGCCCGGCACAGGCGACCTGGACCTTCACGCCGGCGCTTCTGCCCGCCGGCTCGGCCAGTGCCCAGTTGCAGGTCACCACCGTGTCGACGATCCCTCCCGGTGGTTACCCGTTGACGGTCACGGCCACCAGTGGAGCGATCAGCAGGACCGCGTCCGCATCCCTCACGACCACGGAAGTCAGTGCGCCGGACCAGACGGGTCCGGCCACGACGGACCCGACCGTGACGCCGAGTCCCACGAACGGCACGGCAGACGCCAGCCTGCACGCCACCGCGGACGACACTGCTACTGGAGGCTCCGCCATCGCGGCGGCCGAGTACTTCACCGACGCCGTCGGCGCCGATGGCCAGGGGACGACAATGACCGTCGCCGGTGCCGGAGCGACAACCGGCCTGGACGCCACGGTCCCCTCGGCGACAGTGCGAGCGCTGGCCGACGGCAGCCACAGCTACTTCGTGCACGCCAGGGATGCGGCGGGCAACTGGGGCTCGCCGGCGACCACGACCCTCCTGGTCGACACGACCGGCCCGTCGGTCGGACCGGTGTCGGCAACGCCCACCCCGACCCTGGGGGCGAACTCGGTGACCGTGACGGCCCAGGCGACGGATGGCCTCACGGCCGTCACCGCGGCCGAATGGTTCACCGGCGGCGACCCAGGCGCCGGAAACGGAACAGCGATGACGCTGACCGGGGCGGGCCCGTGGAACCTGTCTTCCACCCCGATCGACGTCCGCGGGTGGAGCGAGGGCGGGTACACCCTCACCGTGCGTGCGAGGGATGCTGTGGGCAACTGGGGCGCCACCGTCACCACGGCGCTCACGGTCACCCGGCCGCTGTTCTTCTCGACCGTCGGCAACACCAACCCGCCCGGAGTGAGCGGCACGGCCGACGACGCGGACATCTACACCTGGAGCGGCTTGGCCTACAGCCGGGTGATTGACGTCAGCACCGCGACCTACGGGCTGCCCGCCAACGCCAGCGTCGACGGCTTCGACCGCGTCGACGCCACCCGCTTCTACCTGTCGTTCAGCGCGGCCAACACGATAGTGCCGGGCCTGGGCGCCGTGCAGGACGAGGACGTGGTCTATTTCAATGGCGCCACCTGGTCGCTCTTCTTCGACGGAACCGCACACGGCCTCACCGCGGCGAACCAGGATCTCGACGCGATCAGCGTAGTCGGCGGTGTCCTCTACTTCTCGACGGTGGGGAACACCAACCCGCCGGGCGTTGCCGGGTCAGCGGATGACGCGGACATCTACAGCTGGAACGGCACCGCATTCGCCCGGGTCTGGGACGCATCCGCCAACTCTCTGGCGGCCGCCGCCAACACCGACGGCTTCGTCAGGGTCGACGCCACCCACTTCTATCTGTCGTTCAGTTCCGACACGACAGTTCCGGTGCTGGGGGCGGTCCAGGACGAGGATGTCCTCTACTACAACGCGGGCGCCTGGTCGGTCTATTTCGACGGGACCGCGCACGGTCTGGGCGCCGCCAACCTCGACGTCGACGCCTTCGATCTTCCCTGACGGACGCCGGTGAGCACCCGAAGCGGCGACCCCAATCGCCGGCCGCTGTCCGGACTCGATTGCACCTATCCAAAATGCCCGATTCCGACGATACTTCGAGAGCCATCGTTCGTCCGACAAGTGCGTCAGACAGAAAGACAGCGGATGAAGGAACCCGAGCTTACCCCCAGCATTGAAGACCCGAGCGACACCCTATCGCTCCCGAGGTCGGTCACACGTGTGCTCATCGTCGATGACCACACGACGTTCACGGAGCTCCTGGCCGGGGCGCTGGAGCGCGAACCCGATCTCGATTGCGTGGGCTTCGCGGGCAGCGCCGGGTCAGGTTTCGATCAGGCCGTGGCACTTCGGCCCGACGTGGTCATCATGGACTTCCACCTCCCCGACGGTGACGGCATTGCCGCCGCCGCACGCATCCTGGAGGAGGCGCCGGGCACCCGAATCGTTTTGCTGACCGGTGACCCGACACCGGAGGCGCTGGTGCGGGCCGCCGCGACCGGGATCTGCGCCTTCCTGCCCAAGGACGGTTCGCTCGCGGCCCTCCTGGACGCTTTGCGGCACGCACAGGTCGGGGGGATGCTGGTGCGCCCGTCCCTGGTAGCACAACTCGGCGGGTTGCAGGCATCCAGGCCCTACGACGTGTGGACCCCCACCCTCACCCAACGCGAACGGTCCGTGCTGAGACTGATGGCGGAGGGCTACGACGTCAGGTCCAACGCGCGGACGCTCGGGATCTCGCAGAACACCTGCCGCGGATACGTCAAGTCCATCCTCGCCAAGCTCGGTGCGCACACCCAGCTGGAAGCCGTCGTCGCGGCGCGCAGGCTCGATCTGCTCGGCCTGAGGCAGGATGCCTAGGCCGTCGGACCGTGCGATGGAGGGTGCCAAACACGATCGTACGGCTGAGGAACGATCCGAGGTACGATCCGCCGTGGCACGCTTCCTGCTCGCGGGGCTCGTTGCCTTCGTCGTCATCGGGACACCGGCCGCGCTCTGGATCCGCTCGCAGGCGGAGGCCCACGCCCTCAGCAACGCCATCCTCGTGACGCAACGGCTGGCCGACTACGCGCTGGCTCCGATGGTCACCGGTCAGCTCCTGGCCGGAAACGCGACGGCCCTGCACAATCTCGACGCGCGCCTCGCTCCCTGGCTGGCCAAGGGAGCCGTGCTCCGGATCAAGGTTTGGAACGTGGACGGCACAATCGTCTACTCGGATGTGTCGGAGCTGATCGGGAAACAGTACACGCTCCCGAAGGAGGGACGAGGGCTTCTGGTCGGCGGTCCGGGTCTGAGCTCGATTGGAATCTCGACCGGACCGGAATACGTCTTCCAACCCCTGCCGGGCGACCTCGTCGAGGTCTACGTGGGCTCCTTCGCCGCCACCGGCGATCCCCTCATCTTCGAGGCCTACTTCGACGACGACATCGTTCGCTCGGAGCAGACCGCGGTTCTCTTCGACATGGCCCCGGTGTTCCTGCTGGCGCTCGCGGTGCTGCAACTTGCCCAGCTGGTGCCGGCCGTGCGACTGGCCCGACGGATCCAGTCCGGCCAGGCCGCTCGCCGGCAGCTTCTCCAGCGTGCCGTCGACGCGTCGGCGCTGGAACGCCGCCGGATCGCGCGGGATCTGCACGACGACGTCATCCAGGACCTTGCCGGGCTCTCCTACGCGATGGAATCGGAGATCACCCGCGGGTCGTCGGAGCAGATACCGCTGTTCACCCGTGCGCTCGGCGTCCTCCAGCAGAACATTCGCACCCTGCGGGCCATGACCACCGAGCTGTACACGCTCGACCTCGATGGACTCGGCTTACCCGTCGCGCTGTCCCGGCTGGCCGACCCACTCCGGGCAAAGGGCATCGACGTGCGTCTGTCACTGCCGGAACACCCCGAGCTGAGTCGGGAGGATTCCGCCATGCTCTACCGGGTGGCCAGAGAGGTGCTCGCCAACATCCTCAAGCACGCCGGTGCCCGCACTGTGGAGTGCACCCTCGAGGTCGACGATGACAGGACCCTGCTCCGCATCAGCGATGACGGACGAGGTTTCGATTTCTCCGCCGGGGCCCCCGACGGTCACCTCGGACTCCGAATCATGAGGGATATCATGATCGAGGCCGGCGGGGCACTCGACGTCGGCTCCCGCCCGGGCGGGGGTACCCTCGTCAGCGCCAGCCTGCGCCGGGATGGACGCGGCGAGGAGCCGCCCAACCCGAGGCGACACCGGTCGGTGGAGGCACACGTCCACCCGAGCAGATGAGGAGTCGCCTGTCATAGTCCTGCCCGCGGACGTTGTCCAGCCCCTTGCCGGGACGCCGGTCCTGCGCGAGGCTCGATGTGCTGGCGATGAACCCGAACATCGCGAGGTTCCCCGGCACTGTTTCGTTCACCGAAGCCGTGCCGGGGATTACTTTTTGCCCGCCGGGCCGCCGTCTGCCTCGGGGAGGCCGCGCTCCCGATAGCGTGGGGGTGACAGGACGCGGATGCACGCCGTGCGAGCTCCTGTCGCCGGCCTCGTCGCCGGTGTTCAGTACTGCCGCTGACACGAGCGGACACCGGAAGGAACCCATGCTTGATTTCCTGCTCAGCCCCATCCCCGGCATCATCGCCCTGGTTGTCTTCGGCCTGCTGGTCGCTCTGATCTACGCGAAGAGCGTCTACAAGAACGCCGGCCCTGACGAGGCGCTCGTCATCACCGGCAAGAAGTCGAGGAAGACCTTCATCGATGGCCAGACCCTGGAGGAATCAGGGCAGCGGGTCGTGCACGGGCAGGGCGTGTTCATCACCCCGTTCTTCCAGAAGGCATTCAAGATCAGCCTGCGCAGCCGTGCGATCGAGATCACGGCCATCGCCCAGGACCAGAACGGGGTGACCCTCACGGTCGAGGCCGTCGCGATCGTCAAGGTCGGCGACGACCCGGCCGCCATTCGCGCCGCAGCCCAGCGTTTCCTTGGCCAGGACAAGAACATCGACGGCTTCGCCCAGGAGGTGCTGTCGGGTTCCCTGCGGTCCTCGATCGGCGGCACCAATGTGATGACGATCATCCAGAAGCGGGACGAGCTCGGCTCCTCGGTGCTTGCCACCGCCCGCGAGTCCCTGGCAAACCAGGGCGTCGACGTCGACTCCTTCGAGATCAAGGGCATCACCGACGAGAACGACTATATCCGGGACCTCGGACGCGCCGAGCAGGCCAAGGTGCGCCGGCAGGCCGAGGTGGCCGAGCACCAGGCCAACCGGGAGGCCCAGGAGGCGGCGATCTCCGCGGAGCAGGCCATCGCCGTGGCCGAGAACACCCTCGCGCTTCGCCGCGCGGCCCTGCAGCTCGACACCGACAAGGCCGCGGCCGAGGCCGCGGGTGCCAAGCCGCTCGCCGAGGCCAAGACCCAGCAGGCGATCGTGCAGGAGCAGGAGCTCACCGCCCAGCGGCGGGCCAGCCTGCGCAAGGCCGAGCTGGAATCCGAGGTCAACGCCGTCGCCGACGCCGAGGCCTACCGCATCCGTGTCACCGCGGTCGCCGCCGCCGATGCAGCCGTGACCGCCGCCAACGCCGATCGGGACAGCCGCAAGGCGAACGCCGAAGCCATCCGGGCGGAAGGCCAGGCCAACGCCGACGCGATCCTCGCCCGCGGTGCGGCAGAGGCCGAGGCCACCCGGCTCAGCGCGGAGGCCGTGGCTCAGCAGTCTGAGGCGCTCATCCAGCTGCGGATGGTGGAGATGCTGCCCCAGATCGCGCACGAGCTCGCCGCCCCGATGAGCAACATCGACAACCTCACCGTCATCTCCACCGACGGCGCCAGCCAGCTGAGCAGGAATGTGGCCTCCGGCTTCAGCGAGGTCGACGCCGTGCTCTCATCCACCATGGGGGTCGGCATCCGGGACCTGCTCGGCGGCCTGGTCGGCGGCACGGCGGCCGGTCAGGCATTCGCCAAGGCGGCAGCGCCGACAGGGCCGGCAGCGCAGGCAGCGCAGGCAGCGCCGGGAGCGCAGGCCGATTCCGCCCGGCCGGCGACGGACCCTGCATAGGCACCCGCCCAGTAGCGTTCGGTCAGATCGTGATCCGGAGAATGCTGGCCCCGAGGCCGACGCACCCGACGGCCACGGCCACGAATACCGCCACCCAGACGATGCCCGGAATGTGGGTGAGACTGGCGAGCTGGTCGGCATCCGACGGCAGGCCGCCCCGGCGCGAACGGGAGACCTGCAGTTCGAGGGCGGTGCGCACCGCGCCGAACTGCAGGAAGGCGGTGATCAGCAGCGCCGCGACTCCCTGGGCGACAGGGTTGCCGAACCAGGTGACCGCGAGGATCAGCGTTCCGGTGACCAGGACGGACCACAGGCCGAACCAGTTGCGAATCTGAACCAGGATGAACGCGAGGGCGACCAACAGGAGCCAGAGCAGGCCGCTCGCGAACCCGGCGCCGAGCATCCAGGCCGCGCCGAGGCCCAGCAGTGCCGGGGCGGTGTACCCGGCGAGCAGGGTCAGGATCATGCCGAATCCCCTCGGCCGGCCGCGGCTCACGGTGAGCCCGGACGTGTCGGAGTGCAGTCGGATGCCGCCGAGCCGGCGACCGGACGCCGTCGCCACCAGCGCGTGCCCGCCCTCGTGCGCGATCGTGATCACGTGGCGCGCGCGGCGCCACAGCGCCGGAACCAGAACGACGAGCGCGGCGGCGAGAACGGTGAGCAGTGCCGTGGCCCAGGGGAGCGGCTCCTGGTGAGCGGAGGCGCGTTCCCAGAGGAGAAGGAGGACATCCACGGTTACAGGCCTTCCGCGATGGCGGCCGTGGCACTCAGCCAGGCCTGGCGGGTGCGCGGGGACAGCGCCTGGATGTTCAGCGGTCCGCCGGCGACGATCGCCGGGTCGTACGGCACGTCGCAGACGGCCCTGGTGAGTTGGCCGAAGTGGTCATGCAGGCGGCGGTTCAACCTGGGGTCGACCGTCGCGGAGGGCGCGGCGAGGATTGTGACGGCCTGAGCCACCTTGTCGCCGTGGCCCTTCTGCCGCAATCCCTCCAGGAGCGCCGCGGCACCGTACCCGGTGTCTTCGCGGATCGTGGAGACGACGACGAGCTGGTCGGCGCTCTCGACCGCGGCCTCCCAGTTGGACGCGCGCATATTGTTGCCCGTGTCGACGACCACGACACGGTAGAACCGGCGGAGGACGCCGTGCAGCTTTCGGAACGCGACCCCATCGATGGTCGCGACCCCGGCCGGGTCGAGATCGGAGCCCAGGGCGTCGAACTGGGCGTCCCCCTGCGGGTGCACATAGTTGTCCAGGTCGCCGAGCCTGATCGACCGGCCGTCATCGAAACGGTCCAGATCCTGCAGAAGGTTGAGCGCGGTCCGGGTATGGCCGGTTGCCCTGACCCGCACGCCGAGGTTGCCCATCGACTCGTTGTTGTCCCACGCCAGCGTGTAGCCGCCGCGATACATGCCCAGCGTCGCCGCGATCAGCAGCGTCGCCGTCGTCTTGTTCGCTCCGCCCTTCGGGTTGAGCACCACGATCGTCTTCGGCTCGCTGAACGAGCGTCGAACGGTGTCGATCTCCCGGCGCTGCACCCGCTCGACCCGACCGGGTCGGCAGGCGATGAGGCCGCCGCTGAACCGCACCAACCGGCCCTGCCAGCCGAGCCGCGCCGGTCCGGCGGTGAATGGGCTGGCGGGCGGCTGAGGGCTGAGGAAGGGAGCCCCCGCTGTGTTCTGCGTCATGAGTGTCAGGCGAAGATCCGAACGAGCGCGATCAGGATCGCCGCACCGGCCAGGCCGATCGCCGCCAGATTCAGTCGCCTGCCGCGCGCGGCGGCCGGAATGACTCCGAAGGCCTTGCCTGAGAACATCAGACCGATGACCGCGAGGATGAAGCCGATCGAGGGAACGGGCACGGCGAGCAGGATCCCGGCCGCCGACAGCCAGAAGCCGGGGATGCGCCCGGGCGTCTTCGACCAGTCAACCCGAGGGGCGCCGAGTCCGAGCAGGCCGTTGCCCTCCATGTTCGCGCGCGGGTCATCCACAGGTCGTTCCTTCCGTCGATCCAGTCTCGCACGGACCTCGCCGCTGAGACCGCCGACCGGCTCAGCGCCCCGCTGGTTGCCGACGCGCTCGGCGTTCCACACATCATGGTGGAGGTCGTGCCGTCGACGACCCCGACCAGCGCGTTTGCCGCGCCGGGGGTCGTGAACGTCGATCTCGGGCCGCTCAACCGGCTGACCTACCTCGCCGCGGCCGGCGCCGCTCGCATGTTTCGCGCGGAGATCGAGGCCGAGCGAGAGACGCCGCCGACCCGCGGCGCCACCGGGACACCCGCCCCACGGCGTCGATCTTCCCTGTCAGCCCGCAGTTGCTGGCTCGCCCAGGCGACCGGCTGGGGCGGCCTTGCCCTCCCGGGTGACCTGCGGGGGAGCGACGTTCTCCCGGTTTCGTCGATGCCTCACGAGCTCGTGCCGCCGCGGGCCGCGGTCGCGATCCACCACGGTGGCGCCGGGACCGCACACGCGGCGGCACGCGCCGGCATCCCCTCCACCGTGGTTCCCTTCCTTGCCGACCAGCCGTTCTGGGGCCGCCGGCTCCACCGGACGGGCTCGCTCCCAAGCCCAGCCCCTACCGGAAGCTCTCCCGGGACCGGCTGACCGAGGCAATCGAGGAGGCTCTCGGCTACGGCCGACGGGCCGAACAAGTCGGCGGGTTGATCCGCGCCGAGAACGGCCTCGGCGTGGCGCTCGACGCGATTGAGTCCGTGATCGACCGGGCGGGTCACGCAACGCCCTAGTGTCGAGCCATGGACCTCTCGTCAACGCCCGCGCTCACCGGGTCGCTCGTCACCCTCGAACCGCTGAGTGGCGACCACCTGGCCGAGCTGCGCCTGGCGGCGGCCGAGGGAGAGCTCTGGCGTGCCTGGTTCACCGCTATCCCGCACCCGGATGCGATGAAGGGCGAGATCGAGCGTCGACTGGGGCTCCAGGCCGCAGGACTCATGCTGGCCTGGGTCATCCGGCGCACCTCGACGGGACAGGCCGTCGGCATGACGACGTTCATGAATCCCAGTGACGTCGCGCAGCGGCTGGAAATCGGCTCAACCTGGCTGGCGGAGAGCGCACAGGGCACGGGCGTCAACCGGGAGGCCAAGCTGCTCCAACTGAGCTACGCCTTCGACGATTTGGACTGCATCGCGGTGGAATTCCGCACCCACTGGCACAATCGGCAATCCAGGACGGCGATAGCCGCGTTGGGCGCAAAGGAGGACGGCGTGCTGCGAAATCACTCCGTCGGACCGGACGGCGCACTGCGGGACACCGTCGTGTTCTCGATCATCGCGAGCGAGTGGCCCGCCGTGAGCGTCGGCCTCCGCTACTCGCTCGCTCGGGGAGAAGGTCGGCACTGAGGCCAGGATCTGGTGCCGGTGCGCCCTTTCATTTCTTTGGAGTCGTCGTTTTCCCGGAGAAGGACGCGGCTGCGGGCTTGGCGTCCGACTGCGGCAGGACGACGGGCGCGAACGAGGACGCGGACGCCGTGCCGCCCGACCCCGATCCCAGGGCGTCGGCCAGCAGTAGCGCCAGCGACACGAAAACCTTGCCGATCGGGCGCAGCACGCTCATTGTCCGGTTGCGCAGCACGCGGCCGTCTATTCTTGTCATCATTTAATTCCCCCTGCACGCAGACTATCGAGCTGACCGCTCCTCGTCGACAGGCGTCGAAAATCGCGGCGCCCGACGCCGCTTCGCGTCTGGCTTCGGACGACCGACACCTGGTTCGCGATCGCCTCGTTCTACGGCGCAGGGTCGCCCTGCGCCGAGTCGAAGGACAGACGTTTGCGCCGACTGCGGGTCGGCTGTCACAGTCTGTCCTGGCGAACGTCGTTGAGGCACAAAAAAACCCCTGCTGAACAGGGGCTTCCTTACTGTGGGCGATACCGGACTCGAACCGATGACCTCTTCCGTGTGAAGGAAGCGCGCTACCAACTGCGCCAATCGCCCAATGTGGCCAGAGCTGCGACCACGAGTTCTGATACTAGCCCAGAGCGAGGAGGCGGCGCACATCCGGGGGCGATCAACACGCCGGACCGGCTCGGTTTGAATATGCACCAACGTTTCGGCTAGAGTCTTCAAGCGCGCAGAAATGCGGGCAGTTGCGGATGTGGCGCAGTGGTAGCGCATCACCTTGCCAAGGTGAGGGTCGCGAGTTCGAATCTCGTCATCCGCTCGAATTGAA
>CAJDUC010000001.1_pt1 | contig 147455 bp, 138 predicted proteins | sample 7390041 | NCBI WGS metagenome assembly CAJDUC01 (sample SAMEA7055666, study PRJEB34461) | soil metagenome | biome: terrestrial ecosystem; feature: Peninsula; material: soil | place: Antarctica | collected 2016 | reverse complement strand
GGGGTGATTTCGACACGCTCAATCACCGGGCGGCGATCTCCCGGCCCAGCCAGTTCGTGCCGCCGAGGACCAGTACGTGTCTCATCACCAGAGTCAACCGCACCCGCACGGCCCGGCGAAACCTGCGACCAGTCAGCTATGGGAGAATTGCCAGACCATGTCACCGAGACCCCTCACTGCGCTTGAACCGGCCGCCACTCCTCCCGAGTTCATCCGTAACTTCTGCATCATTGCCCACATCGACCACGGAAAGTCGACGCTGGCCGACCGGATGCTGCAGATCACCGGGGTCGTCGACGACCGGGCCATGCGCGCCCAGTACCTTGACCGGATGGATATCGAGCGCGAGCGCGGCATCACCATCAAGAGCCAGGCCGTGCGAATGCCATGGGAACTCGACGGTCAGACTTACGCGCTGAACATGATCGACACCCCCGGTCACGTCGACTTCACCTACGAGGTGTCCCGAAGCCTGGCCGCCTGCGAGGGCGCCATCCTGCTCGTCGACGCGGCCCAGGGCATCGAAGCCCAGACGCTTGCGAACCTCTACCTCGCGCTTGAGAACGATCTGATGATCATCCCCGTGCTCAACAAGATCGACCTTCCCGCGGCCGACCCCGACAAGTACGCGAAGGAGCTGGCCAGCCTGATCGGCGGCAGCCCCGACGACGTGCTGCGCGTCTCCGGCAAGACCGGCGTCGGCGTCGCCGAGCTGCTCGACCGGGCCACCCGGCTGATTCCGGCCCCGGTCGGCGACCCCGCGGCACCCGCCCGCGCGATGATCTTCGACTCCGTCTACGACAGCTACCGCGGCGTGGTCACCTACGTGCGCATGATCGACGGCAAGCTCAACCCGCGCGAGAAGATCCAGATGATGTCCACCAGGGCAACCCACGAGATCCTCGAGATCGGCGTCACCTCGCCCGAACCGACCGTGAGCAAGGGGCTCGGCGTCGGCGAGGTCGGCTACCTGATCACGGGCGTGAAGGACGTGCGTCAGTCCAAGGTTGGCGACACCGTCACGACCGCCATCCGACCCGCCACCGAGGCGCTGCCCGGCTACACCGAGCCCAAGCCGATGGTCTTCTCCGGACTGTACCCGATCGATGGCAGCGACTACCCGGCCCTGCGCGAGGCGCTCGACAAGCTCAAACTGTCGGATGCCTCCCTCGTCTACGAACCCGAGACATCCGTCGCCCTCGGCTTCGGTTTCCGCTGCGGCTTCCTCGGCCTCCTGCACCTGGAGATCATCACCGAACGTCTCGACCGTGAATTCGGGCTCGACCTGATCACCACCGCACCGAGCGTGATCTACGAGGTCACCACCGACGACAAGAAGACCGTCACGGTCACTAACCCGAGCGAGTTCCCGAATGGCAAGATCGCCAAGGTCGAGGAGCCGATCGTCAAGGCCGCGATCCTCGCGCCCAAGGACTACGTCGGCGTGATCATGGAACTCTGCCAGAGCCGCCGCGGCACGCTCCTCGGCATGGACTACCTCGGCGAGGACCGGGTCGAGATTCGCTACACGATGCCGCTCGGCGAGATCGTCTTCGACTTCTTCGACAACCTCAAGAGCCGCACCGCGGGCTATGGGTCGCTCGACTACGAGCCCATCGGCTCGCAGGAGGCCGACCTGGTCAAGGTCGACATCCTGCTCCAGGGCGAGCAGGTCGACGCGTTCAGCGCGATCGTGCACCGCGACAAGGCCTACGACTACGGAGTGCTGATGACCGGTCGGCTGCGCAAGCTCATCCCTCGCCAGCAGTTCGACGTGCCGATCCAGGCCGCGATCGGCGCCCGCATCATCGCCCGTGAATCGATCAGCGCCATCCGCAAGGACGTGCTCGCCAAGTGCTACGGCGGCGACATCTCGCGCAAGCGCAAGCTGCTGGAGAAGCAGAAAGAGGGCAAGAAGCGCATGAAGATGGTCGGTCGGGTGGAGGTACCCCAGGAGGCGTTCATCGCAGCGCTCTCCGGCGATGAGCCTGCCAAGAAAGAGAAGAAGTAGCCGGATGCGCCGCGCCACTTTCACCGACACCTCCGTGACCTATGCGTCCATCGGCGGCACCCTGGCGCCCGACCTCATGCGCTACCCGCCGAAGGGCTACCGGCCGCTCGAACGCACCGTGCGCCTCGGCAGCGGCGAGGACCGGTTCCAGCTGGCGTCCAAGTCCCTGATGACCTGGGGCATCCAGCGGGGGAGCGGGATGACGGTCACCGACCTGCTGAGCAGCACCGGTGAGCAGTACACCCCCCTCGTCTTCGACGCCGACGGCCAGGCCGCCAGGGGTCAGAAGGCCCCGGCGAACGAGGCCACCTTCGGCGAGGACGGCACCCCGTACATCGTTAACGGGATGTCCGCGCATCTGTCGGTCGCCGCCGGCCCGTTCACGATCGACTCCCCCGTGCGCGTGGTCTACGTGATCGACGAGCCCGACCGGGTCGGCTTCGCCTACGGCACCATGGTCGGGCATCCCGCCAGTGGTGAGGAGTCGTTCATCGTGGACCGCCGGGAGGATGACTCGGTCTGGCTCACCATCCGGGCCTTCTCCCGACCGAGCACCTGGCTCTACCGACTGGCCTGGCCCGTCGTGCGCCTGCAGCAGCACAAGTTCACCAAGCGTTACCTGCGCGCCCTGCACCCGATCGGCGCGGCCTAACCCGATGGGCAGCGCCCTTCCCCTCGGCGACCCCGCTCCCCGCGACGGCCTGCTGCCCGACTCGGCCGCAGTCGGCGCTCTGGAGCGCGACTTCGGCGTCTACCTGCACGTTCCGTTCTGCCGGGTGCGCTGCGGCTACTGCGACTTCAACACCTACACGGCGACGGAGCTGCGCGGTGCGTCCCAGCAGGACTACGCCGATCAGGCGATCAGCGAGGTCGAGGCGGCCGGGCGCATCCTCGACGCCTCCGGAGTGCCTGCCCGCCCTGCGGCCACCGTGTTCTTCGGCGGAGGAACGCCGACGCTGCTGCCCGCCGAGCACCTGGTTCGAATGCTGGACTCTGTGCGTTCCACCTGGGGTCTGGCCGACGGCGCTGAGGTCACCACCGAGGCGAACCCGGATTCCGTCGACGCGGCCTACCTGACCCGGCTCGCCGTGGCGGGTTTCAACCGGGTCTCGTTCGGGATGCAATCGGCCGTGCCACGCGTGCTGGCCACTCTCGAACGCACCCACAATCCCGAGAAGGTCCCGTTCGTCGTGGAGTGGGCGCGCGATGCCGGACTCGACGTGAGTCTCGACCTGATTTACGGCACGCCGGGGGAGACCCTCGCGGACTGGCGGACCAGCCTGGAGCAGGCCATCGGCCTGGCGCCGACGCACATCAGCGCCTACTCGCTCATCGTCGAGGAGGGCACCAAACTCGCCAGGCAGATCAAGCGCGGCGAACTCGTTCCGATCGACGAAGACCAGCAGGCGGAGTTCTACGAGCTCGCCGACGAGCTGCTCGCCGAGGCCGGTTATGGCTGGTACGAGGTGAGCAACTGGGCGGCGGATGACGCACACCGTTCCCGGCACAACCTCGCCTATTGGCGCAGCCAGGACTGGTGGGGTGTCGGGCCGGGCGCCCACAGTCACGTCGGCGGGGTGCGCTGGTGGAACGTCAAGCACCCGTCGGCCTACGCCGACCGGATTCAGGCCGGGGATTCCCCCGCCGCCGGCCGGGAGACCCTCGACGACGCCACCCGGGAGGTCGAGCGCGTACTGCTGCTCACCCGCATCCGGGAAGGCATCCCGATCAATTCGCTCACTGTGCAGGGGCGGCACGAGATCGCCGGGCTCATCGCCGACGAGCTCATCGACGCGAAAGCCGCCCTGTCCGGATCAGTCGAACTGACCCGTCGAGGACGGCTTCTCGCGGATGCGGTCGTGCGGCGGCTCCTGACCGATTGACCCGGTGCTCAGGCCTGTCGAGCCGCCCGCGCTCAAGCGGCTCCGGTGGTCGAGTTTGTCGAGACCCTGGCGGCCCCTAGCTCACAAACTTGAAGCTGAGCGGGTAGGTGTAGTACTGGCCCTTGTTGGCGGCCAGGGCCGCCATGATGCCGAATACGATCGTGAGAATGTACGCGGCCAGCATGACCAGGAAGCCGACCACGAGCAGGGTCAGGATTCCACCGACGACGTAAGCGATGAGAATCGTGATCTGGAAGTTCAGAGCCGTCGCGGTGTGCGCACGGATGAACGGCCCACGGTCCTTGAGCACTAGGTAGCCGATCAGCGCCGGCAGGAAGCCGAAGAGGATCCCGCCAATGTGGATCAGGGTCGCCCACAGCTTCTCATCCGACGGATTCATCGGCGTCGGAGCCTGGTACGGGCTGGCGGGGGGAGGCATGGCGGACATTCGAACTCCTTCTATCAGTGATGGTCGACGGGTGTCGGCTTGACTACTTGATGAGACGGAGGGCGAACGGGTACTGGTAGTGCTGACCGTCCTTGGCCTTCATGAAGCCCATGATCGAGAAGATCACGCCGACGACCCACAACACCCACGCTAGTCCTGCAAGAACTCCGCCGATGCCGAACGTGAGCATGGCGATGAAGGTTGCAAGGATGTTAATAGCGACGTAACCGATCAGCAACGTGATCTGGAAGTTCAGTGCTTCCTTCGCTTCGATGGCCGTGAAGCGGCCGCGGTCCTTGAAGACGAGCCAGATGATCAGGGACGGCAGGAACCCGAGCACGCCGCCCAGGTGGGCGAAGGAGGCCCACTGGCGATCGTCGACGTCGGAAAGCGGGCCCGAGGCCGCCGGGCCGGGTGCCGCGGGCTGGTACGGAGGCTGGGGAGGGCGCTGCCCCTGGTTCGGGTCTTCGGGGGTGTGGCCGGTCGAATCGCTCATGGTCATGCCTTTCAGCGCACAGAGGGAGGTGCATTACATGCCTAAGCTACTGCGCCCTATCCGAAAGGGGCAATGGGCGCGCCAAGCAACTGGCGGTATGATTGGCAGTCAAACACCTCGAGTGCCAGTCCAGGCGGGCGCTCGCGACCGACCAGGAGGAGGCGATTCGCATGGTGTCTGATCGCAGTCTCGAGGTTCTGCGCGTGATCGTCCAGGACTATGTCGCGTCCAGGGAGCCGGTCGGTTCGAAGTCCATCGTCGATCGCCACTCCTTCGGAGTCTCCGCGGCCACCATCCGCAACGACATGGCCATCCTCGAGGAAGAGGAACTGATCGCGGCCCCGCACACCTCGTCCGGACGCATCCCCACCGACAAGGGCTACCGGGTCTTCGTCGACCACCTCGCCGACCTGCGCCCGCTCTCAGCGGCCCAACGCCAGGCCATCGAGACATTCCTCGGCCAGTCTGCCGACCTCGACGAGGTGCTCTCCCGCAGCGTTCGGCTCTTGTCGCAGCTCACCCACCAGGTCGCACTCGTTCAATACCCCTCGCTGTCCCGTGCCCGGGTGCGGCACATCGAACTGGTGCCGCTCTCCGACACCCGCCTGCTCTCCGTCCTCATCACCGACGCCGGTCGGGTCGAGCAACGTGTGATCGAACTGCCACGCCCGATCGAGGAGCCTGTGCTCGTGCAGGTGCGGGGCCGGCTCAACGCCGCCGTTCTCGGACTGAACATGACCGAGGCCGCCGCCGCCCTGATCGCGACCGATCTGGGCGAATCCACGGGCCCGACGCCATCGCCGCAGCAGGAAGCCGTCGACCTGATCAGGGGCACCCTGCGCGACCAGATCGGGGCCAACCGGCAGGACCGTCTCGTGATGGCCGGGGCGGCGAACCTCGTGCGCACGGAAGAAGATTTCACCGGGAGCATCTACCCGGTGCTCGAGGCCATCGAGGAACAGGTGGTGCTGCTGCGCCTCTTCGGTGAGATGGCCACCGACCAGCACGGTGTGTCGGTCAGCATCGGCAGGGAGAACGCCCCGTTCGGACTGGCCGAAACCTCGGTGCTCACCAGCGGGTACTCCTCGCAGGGCGGAGATCTCGCCCGGCTGGGGGTGCTCGGCCCGACCAGAATGGACTACTCGAACAACATGGGGGCCGTTCGCGCCGTTGCCCGCTACCTCTCCCGCCTGCTCGAATAACCCCCACAAACTCACATCACACACTGACTCGCACAGTTCCCCGGCCGAAACCGGCGGAACACTCTAAAAGACCTAGGAGAGCCAACTTTGGCTGACCACTACGAAGTACTCGGTGTCGCCCGCGACGCCACCACCGACGAGATCAAGAAGGCATACCGCCGCCTGGCCCGTCAACTGCACCCTGACGTGAACCCCGGGGCGGATGCCTCGGAGCGGTTCAAGTCGGTGACCCACGCCTACGACGTGCTCAGCGACGCCAAGCAGCGCGATAACTACGACCGGGGCGGGAACGGCCGGTCCGGTGGAGGCTTCGACGCCGGCAACTTCGGCAACTTCGGCGACATCTTCGAGACATTCTTCGGTGGGGGCGGCACAAGCCGCGGCCCCAAGTCCCGCCGCGACCGCGGCCAGGACGCGCTGATCAGGGTCGAGCTCGACCTGGACGAGATCATCTTCGGCACCCACCGCGACCTCGAGGTCGACACGGCGATCCTCTGCGCGACCTGCAACGGCACCTGCTGCCAGCCGGGTACCTCGCCCGTGACATGCGACATCTGCCACGGCACCGGCAGCATCCAGCGGGCCGTGCGTTCGCTGCTCGGCAACGTCATGACCTCCAGCCCCTGCGGTTCCTGCCGCGGCTTCGGCACCATCATCGCCACCCCGTGCGTCACCTGCCAAGGCCAGGGACGCGTTCGAGCGCGCCGCACCGTTCCGGTCGACATCCCGGCCGGTGTCGACACCGGACTGCGCCTGCAGATGCCCGGCAGCGGCGAAGCCGGACCGGCCGGCGGCCCGAACGGCGACCTGTACCTGGAGATGAAGGTGCGGCACCACGACGTCTTCAGCCGTGACGGTGACGACCTGCTCGCCACCCTCGACGTGCCGATGACGGATGCGATCCTGGGCACGAGGGCCACGGTCAAGGCGCTCGATGGCGACATCGAGGCCGAGGTGCGGGCCGGGGTTCAGAGCGGCGAGATCATCACGGTCAAGGATCGCGGCGTGACCCGGCTGCGCGGCAACGGCCGCGGCGACCTCAAGATCGCGGTGCACGTCGCCACTCCGACCAAGCTCGACCACAAGGAACGGGAACTGATCGAGGCGTTCGCCGCCCGGCACAAGTCCCCGGCGCCGAGCCTCAGCGCGGTCCAGCAGGGACTGTTCTCGAAGTTGCGCGACCGGTTCCGCGGCTAGAGCACCATGGCGCATTTCTTCATCGACGACTCGCTCCGCGCCGACACGGCCGTGCCGGGCGCGGTGCTCAGCATCGGCGGGGCGGAGGCCAGACACGCGGTCACCGTGAGCCGGGTCAAACCCGGCGAAAGGCTGCGGATCGGCAACGGCGCCGGCCTCAAGCTCGAGGTCACCGTGACGGGGGCCGAGGGCGGACTCCTCCGCTTTCGGGTCGATGAGGCGTTCGTCACCGAACCCGACACTCCTCGCATCCTGCTGGTGCAGGCCCTCGCGAAGGGCGATCGAGACGAGATGGCCGTGCAGGCCGCCACCGAACTCGGCATCGACGGGGTCTTCCCCTGGGCCGCCTCCCGCTCGGTCACCCGCTGGGAGGGCGCGAAGGTCGCCAAGGGCCAGGCGCGGTGGACGACCATCGTGCGCGAGGCATCCAAGCAATCGATCCGGGCCTGGCTGCCCGCGGTGGCCGGGCTGACCAACACCAAAGCGTTGGCCGCGTTGGCCGGCACCACCCGGATGCTGCTGCTCGAGCCGACCGCCGAACTGCGACTCACCGAGATCGCCGCGCCCACCGACGACCGAGACATCGTGCTCGTCGTCGGACCGGAGGGGGGCATCGCCCCGAACGAGCTCGAACAACTCGAACAGGCCGGCGCGACCCGGGTTCGCCTGGGGGAGACCGTGCTGCGCACCTCGACCGCCGGGCCGGCCGCCCTCGCCATCCTGAATGCAACCCTCGGCCGCTGGTAGCGCCGCTTAAGATAAGACCATGACTTCCACCGGGCAGGAACCGTCCATCTTCACCCGCATCGCCGCGCGCGAAATCCCGGCCACCATTGTGGCCGAGACCGATCGAATCATCGCCTTCGAGGACATCGCCCCGCAGGCTCCCGTGCACGTCGTGATCACCACCAAGACCCAGGACTACGCGAACGTGGTCGAGCTCGCGGCGGGTGACCCCGGGTTGCTCGCCGAGCTCGTCGAGGTGGCTTCGGGGATCGCGGCCGAGCGTGCGAACGGCCAGTTCCGGCTCGTCTTCAACACCGGAGCGGCCGCCGGCCAGACCGTCTTCCACGTGCACGCCCACCTCCTCGCCCAGCCGGAGCCGGAGCCGGGAACGCGCGGGGATTCCGCGCTCGGGGAAGGCTCCCTTGCATTCCGCTGACTCTGCTGCTGCTGCCGACGGCGGCCAGGGCGCAGGCAAGGGACCGGACAGCCAGGTCGAGGCGCACGTCTCGGTCGACGGCATCGCCATGGTGCGCCTGCTGGGCGCACAAGACCGGCTCCTGGCCACGATCGAACGGGAACACCCCGACGTCTCCGTGCACGTCCGCGGCAACGAGATCAGCCTGAGCGGGCAGGCGGAGCAGGTCGAGGCCGCGCGCCGGCTGATCGACGAACTGCTGCTGATGATCCGCGGCGGTCGTGACCTCGCCGAGGCCGAGGTGACCTCCTCGTCGAGGATGCTGGACGCAGACAGCTCGACCAGCCCGTCCGAGCGCCTCGGCCCGGCCATCCTTTCCTCCCGGGGCAAGAGCATCCGGGCGAAGACGGTTGGCCAGAAGGACTACGTCGACGCCATCGACACGGCGACGATCGTGTTCGGCATCGGCCCGGCGGGAACCGGCAAGACCTACCTGGCCATGGCCAAAGCCGTGCAGGCGCTGCAGCGCAAGGAGGTCGACCGGATCATCCTCACCCGCCCGGCCGTCGAGGCCGGCGAACGGCTGGGCTTCCTGCCCGGCAGCCTCACCGAGAAGATCGACCCGTACCTCCGGCCGCTCTACGACGCCCTCAACGAGATGATGGATCCGGAACTCGTCCCCAAACTGCTCGCCTCCGGCACCATTGAGGTGGCGCCGCTCGCCTACATGCGCGGCCGCACCCTCAACTCGTCCTTCGTCGTCCTCGACGAGGCGCAGAACACCACGCCGGAACAGATGAAGATGTTCCTGACCCGGCTCGGCTTCGGCTCGAAGATGGTCGTCACCGGCGACATCACCCAGATCGACCTGCCCGTCGGGTCCAGCGGACTCCGGCTGGTCACCCGTGTGCTCGACGAGGTGGAAGACATCAGCTTCGTGCGCCTCACCAGCGCCGACGTCGTGCGCCATTCCCTCGTCGGCCGGATCGTCGACGCCTGGACCGAGTACGACGCCCAGAAGCAAGCCCAGCGCTATGAGAGCGAGCAGGCCCACGAATTTGCCAAGCGCGGACCGCGCTCCGGCACACCACGCGACCGCCTTCCGAAACGGAGCCCATCTTGAGCATCGAGATCAACAACGAATCCACCATCCCGGTCGACGAGGCCGCCATCCTGCGCCTGGCCGCCTACGCCCTCGACTCGATGCACGTGCACTCCGACGCCGAGCTCGCGATCGTGCTCGTCGACGAGGGGGCCATGGAGCAGCTGCACGTGCAGTGGATGGACGAGCCGGGCCCCACCGACGTGCTCAGCTTCCCGATGGACGAGCTCCGCCCGGGCACCGAAGACGAGGAGACCCCCGCCGGGCTGCTCGGCGACATCGTGCTCTGCCCCCAGGTGGCCCAGGGCCAGGCCGAGACCGCCGGTCACAGCACTCTCGAGGAACTCCTGCTCCTGACCACCCACGGGTTGCTGCACCTGCTCGGCTTCGACCACGCCGAACCCGCGGAGGAGAAGGAGATGTTCGGCATCCAGCGCGACATCCTGATCGGCTTCGCCCTGCAGGAACGACTCCGCAACCGATGATTATCGGGTGGTTTCTCACCGCAGCCATCTTCCTGGTGGCCTTTGGCGGCCTGATGGCCGCGGTCGACTCCGCAATCACCGCGCAGTCCAGGGCCGACATCGCCGACCTGTCGGAGACGTCGAGGGCCAAGCGGTCGCTCACCGCCATCGCCGCGGACACCGGGGCTCACCTCAACGCCATCAACTTCATGCGGATCATCGCCGAGACGACCGCGGCGGTGCTCGTCACGCTCGTCTTCGCGACCACGATCAGCGAGCTGTGGCTGGCGCTAGTGGTCTCCGCGGCCTTGATGACGGCGGTCTCGTTCGTGCTCGTCGGGGCGAGCCCGCGCAGCGTCGGCCGCGCCCACCCCAAGGAACTGCTGGCGACGACGGCGCCGCTGGTGCACTTCCTCCGCGTGCTGCTCGGCCCGATCGCCAACGCACTGGTCGCCCTCGGCAACCGGGTCACGCCAGGGCGCACCCGTCTCGCCACGTTCACCTCGGAGGGCCAGCTGCTGAGCATGGTCGACGAGGCCACCGAGCTGTCGGTGCTCGAGGAAGACGACCGGGAGCTGATCCACTCGATCTTCGAGTTCAACGAAACCGTGGTGCGGGAAGTGATGATCCCGCGCACAGACATGGTCACCATCGACGCGGACGCTTCGATCGGCGCCGCCATGGGGCTGTTCCTGAGCAAGGGCTTCTCGCGGGTCCCGGTCATCGACGGCGAGGTCGACGACGTCACCGGCATCCTCTACCTGCGTGACGTGGCCAGGCTGGTGTATGAGCGGCCGCCGAACGTGGAGACCCTCACGGTGGCCGAGCTTGAGCGCCCGGCCGTGTTCGTGCCGGAGTCCAAGAAGGCGGACGATCTGCTGCGGCAGATGCAGCTCGAGTCGAACCACCTGGCGATGGTCGTCGACGAGTATGGTGGGATCGCCGGGTTGGTCACGCTCGAGGACCTCATCGAGGAACTCGTCGGGGACATCTCGGACGAATACGACCGTGACGTCGTCGAGGTCGAAGACCTCGGCCACGGACACTTCAGGGTCAGCGCTCGTCTGCCGGTCGACGAACTCGGAGAGTTGTTCGACCTGGAACTGGACGATGACGAGGTCGATTCGGTCGGTGGACTGCTGGCCAAGGCGCTCGGCCGCCTGCCGGTGGCCGGTTCGGTCGCCCGCACCAGCGGGCTGGTCCTCACCGCGGAACGCACAGAAGGCCGCCGCAAAAGAATCAGCACGGTGCTGGTTGAACGAGACGAAGCGCTGATTGACGCGCAGACCGCATTCCTCGGAGTGTCGGATGACGAGGGAGAGAACGGCCATGACGACAGAAAATGAATTCCGAGCGGGATTCGTGTCCTTCGTTGGGCGACCGAACGTCGGGAAGTCCACCCTGACCAACGCCCTGGTGGGGGAAAAGGTCGCCATCACGTCGTCGAAGCCGCAGACCACCCGCCGCGCCATCCGCGGGATCGTGCACCAGAAGAACGGCCAGCTGATCCTGGTTGACACGCCCGGCATCCACAAGCCGCGCACCCTCCTCGGCGAGCGGCTGAACAGCCTCGTGCAGTCGACCCTGGCCGGGGTGGATGTCGTAGGGCTTTGCATCCCCGCGAACGAACCGATCGGCCCGGGCGACAAGTTCATCAACGAGCAGCTGGACAATTTTCCGCGTGCACGCAAGGTCGCCATCGTGACCAAGATTGACGCCTCCTCCAAGACCAGCGTGGCGAACCAGCTTCTCGCCGTGTCCGAGCTGCGCGACTGGGAGGCGATCGTGCCGATCTCCGCGACCAGTCGCATCCAGCTCGATATTCTCACCGCGGAATTGCTGCGCCTCCTGCCGCAGTCGGATGCCCCGCTCTACCCGGCCGACGCGGTCACCGACGAGAGCCTTGAGGCGCGCATCTCGGAGTACATCCGCGAGGCCGCACTCGAGGGCGTCACGGATGAGCTCCCGCACTCGATCGCCGTAACCATCGACGACATCATCGAGCGCGACGACCAGGACCTCGTCGAGATCTACGCCAACCTCTTCGTCGAACGGGACAGCCAGAAGGGCATCATCATCGGCCACGCGGGCAGCCGGCTCAAGGATGTCGGCATGCGCGCGCGTAAGCAGATCGAGCCGCTGGTCGGCAAGCGGGTCTTCCTCTCGCTCCGGGTGAAGGTGGCCAAAGAATGGCAGCGCGACCCGAAGCAGCTCGGGCGCCTCGGCTTCTAACCGGCCCCTTTCCATGACCTCGCCAGCCGCACACCGCCGTGCCGCATCCGCCGTCTCCGGGTGGCACTTCCTGCCGTTCGCCCTGGTGGGAGCGCTTCACCTCGTCGGCCAGCTGGCCGCGCTGGACTGGCTGCAGATCGCCACGAAGCCGCTGATCGTGCCTGGGCTCGCCCTGGCGCTTCTCCTCTCGGCGCGCGGGCGGTCCGGCCAGGTGCTGGTGGTCACCCTGGTCGCTCTGGGATTCGGCTGGATCGGAGACCTGGCGCTGGCCAACCCGGGGGAGATCTGGTTCCTGGTCGGACTCGGCTCCTTCCTGATCGGCCACGTCGTCTACATTGTGCTCTTCCTGCGCTACCTCGGCCGCGGCCGGCTGCCCTGGTCTGCCCTGGCCCTGATCGGTCCGTTCATCGCCCTGCTCCTGGTCCTGGCCCCACACCTCGGCGGGCTGCTCGTTCCGGTCGCCGTCTACGCCGCCGTGATCACCACCATGGCGATCACGGCCACGCGATGCTCCCCGATCGTGGCCGTCGGGGCTGCTCTTTTCATGATCTCGGACTCGCTGCTGGCCCTGGACCGGTTCCTGCCGCACGCGGAGATCTGGCAGAGCGGCTTCCTGATCATGCTCAGCTACATCGCAGCACAGGGGCTGATCACCCTCGGCGTCGCCCGGCGCGCCTCCCTTCCCGCCTGACTCTCGCGCGGCCGGAGTTGTGCGAGGACGGAATCTCGCACCTTTCTCTGGTCCAGGCAGTGAGTCTGCTGTGGCCTGCCGAGGTGGAGTCTGAGGCCTCGTTCAGAACCCTCGTTTTCGCGTGCGGTCTCGCCCCGGCGGTGTGAGAGTAGCGACGGAGGAAATCGAATGAACGCGCTGCTGGACCTGAACATCGTGGGAGGTCCGTTCCTCATCGTGCTGTACCTGCTGGGCGGCCTGGTGGTCGTCGGCCTCCTGGCCCGCCGACAGGGCCTCCGTCGCACGGCCGTCGGCCTCGCCGTCGTGGCGACGGCGGGCAGCGCGGGCTGGATGCTGGTCTGGCTGCTCAGCGACGTCTGGGATCTCTTCGGAGTGTCCATGTCCCTCCCCACCCGGCTGTGGACCACCTGCCTCTTCGGCGCACTCGCCCTCGCGATCACCAACCTGATCGGCGCCCGGCCCCGGCGCCGGGTGCTGGCGATCGTGTCGATTCCGCTCTGCCTGCTCACGGCCGCCGCCGGGATCAATGCCGAATTCGGCCAGTTCACCACCGTGCGGGCCGCGATCGGCATCCCGCTCTACGGGGCCCTCGCGGATGCCGCGGCCGGCCAGCCGATCCCCGCCGCCGACACGAGGGGCGTCGTGGGCACCGTCACGATTCCGGCGGCCAGGTCTGGTTTCCCCGCCAGGGACGCCCTGGTCTACCTGCCGGCGGCCGCCCGCACTGCCAATCCGCCCGCGCTTCCGGTGATCGAGATGCTCTCCGGTCAGCCGGGGAGCCCCTCCGACCTGTTCACGGCCGGTCGCCTCGCCTCCCTGCTCGACGACTACGCCGCCGCACACCAGGGGTTGGCACCGATCGTCGTCGTGCCGGACCAGCTGGGCGCCCCCGACAAGAATCCGATGTGCGTGGACTCGGCACTGGGCAATTCGGCCACCTATCTCACGGTCGACGTGCCGGCCTGGATCCGCGGCCACTACCGGGTTGCCGCGTCACCGACGGGCTGGGCCATCGCCGGCTTCTCCCAAGGCGGCACCTGTGCGATCCAGCTCGGGGCCGAGCATCCCGCCCTGTACGGCACGATCCTCGATATCTCGGGCGAGCTGAAGCCCCAGGCCGGCAGCCCGGCCCAGACCGTGCAGGCCGGTTTCGGCGGCAGCGACGCCGCGTACGCCGCCGCCGCTCCCAGCGCCATCCTGGCCGCCCACGCGCCGTACCGGTCCCTGCACATCGTCTTCGCGGTCGGCGGCGACGACACCAGGTACCTCGCCTGGACCACCATCCTCCGGGCCGCGGCGACTCGCGCCGGTGCGACCACAGACCTCTTCGTGTCGCCGGGCACGGCCCACGACTGGCACACGGTGATCTACGCCCTGACCCACGCGCTGCCCGTGCTCGCCGCTCACACCGGACTGGCGGTGGCCGGATGACGAAGCAGCGCGGCCGCGCGGCCTTCCTCCGGGCAGCCTCCCGTTGGGAGGCACTGCGCCGAGCGATGAATCGGCAGTCGTCTCGGCAGCCGGTCGCACTGGCCTACGCCCTGACCCTCCTGCTGTCGGCCCTATTCACGGGACCGATCAACGGCCCGGGGAAGTCCGTGCGCATGCTGCTCGGCACCGGCTACCAGCCCGTCGTGGAGGATGGACGCTGGTGGACTCCGCTGACCTCGGTGTTCTTCGTCGACAATGGGGCCGAACTCTTCTTGGCGCTGCTCGGCTCGATCTTCCTGCTCGGCTACGCGGAGCGGCTGATGGGCACAGGTCGCACCCTGGTCGTCTTCCTCGGTTCCGCTGTGCTCGGCGCCGTCGGAGGGATCCTGTTGCAGTCCGCCGGGGTCGCCGGCGGCGAGCTCTGGTCTCGCGGGGTGAGCGACCTCTTCGCTCTGGACCCGTTCACGCCGATCGCGGGCGCCATCATGGCCGCCAGCTTCTATGCCGGCCCGCTCTGGCGAAGGCGCATCCGGGTGCTCACCATCGCCGCAGCGCTGGTGCTGATGCTCTATTCCGGCCAGCCCTCCGACGTCTATCGACTGATCGCCGTGCTCGTCGGCCTCGGCATCGGAGCCCTGTTTCGGCCCAATCGGATCGACTTCACCTGGCGCCGGAGTTCGCATCACGAGACCCGCGCCCTGCTGGCCGCGGTGGTCGGCATGCTCGCGGTCGGGCCCGTGGTCACGATCTTCTCCGGCGCCCGCTTTGGCCTGCTCGCCCCGCTCGGACTGCTGCTCACCCAGGAGGCTCCCGCGGCCGGCGACGTCGTCGACCGGTGCCTGCTCGGCAACATCACCCGCCAGTGCGTGCACGAGCTCACGCTGGAACGCATCGGCGGCGCGGGCCCGGTGCTGGTCAGCCTGCTGCCGCTGCTCACCCTCCTCGTGGCCTCCTTCGGGCTCGCGCGCGGTCGTCGCTTCGCGGCCTGGCTCGCGATCGTCGTCAACGCCGGGATGGCCGCGCTCGGTGCCTGGTACTACGGGCTCCTGCCGATCTCGGGACAGCCCTACGTCTGGCGGTGGCACTCGGCGCACTACTGGGAGATCGCCCTGGTGCTCGTGGTGTCCGTGCTCGTTCCACTGGCGACGGCGGTCAGCCTGGCCGCGAACATCCGGCGATTCCCGGTGCGGGGGAGGCCGGGGCGTCGGCGCAGATTCGCCTTGACGGTCGTGGTCAGCTTCCTCGGGCTCGCGTCGCTCTACGTCGGCGCCGGCTGGCTGCTCCGCGACCACTTCCGGCCCACCGTCACCCTGATCGACCTCGTCACCGATGTGCCGGAACGGTTCATCCCCGTCGGCTTCCTCCGGTTGGAACGACTGTCCTTCCTGCCGACGGACTGGGTCTCCACGGCCCTCTACCAATGGGTCGGCCCCACGTTCTGGATCATCGTCATCACCGGGGCCATCCTGAGCCTGCGCAGCGGCTCGAGCGGCGTCCGCCACGACGACCAGGCCAGGCTGCGCGAGATCCTCGTGCGAGGGGGAGGCGGCTCGCTCGCCTTCATGGCGACCTGGGAGGGCAACTCGATCTGGTTCAGCCCGTCGGGCGGCGTCGCCATCGCCTACCGGGTGGTGAACGGTGTCGCGATCACGACGACGGGACCGATCGGCCGGGCGGAGCTCGGAGCGCAGGCGATCGCGGACTTCGCCGTCATGTGCGACGACCACGGCTGGATCCCGGTCTTCTACAGCCTCCACGGCAGCTGGCAGGCAACCTTCGCCAGAATGGGCTGGCAGTCGATGGGCATCGGCGAGGAGACCGTGCTCCGCCCGCGCGCCTGGGACCCGACCGGCAAGAAGTGGCAGGACATCCGTTCGTCGATCAACCGAGCCGACCGGGCCGGCGTGCGCGCCGTCTGGACCGATCACCGGTCCCTCGGTGTGCTTCAGGCCGTGCAGATCGAGGAGATCTCGGAGCTGTGGGTGCAGGAGAAGGAACTGCCCGAACTCGGCTTCACACTCGGCGGGCTCGATGAACTGCGAGACCCGGCCGTGCGCCTCATGCTCGCCGTCGACGACAACGAGCGCGTGCACGCCGTCACCAGCTGGATGCCCAGCTACCGGGACGGCATCGTCGTCGGCTGGACGCTCGACTTCATGCGTCGCCGGCCCGACAGCATGAACGGCGTGATGGAATTCCTGATCGCCCGGACCATGCAGATGCTCAGCCAACACCCCGAGATCGAGTTCCTCAGCCTATCGGCCGCGCCGCTCGCCCACACGGCGGAACAGCCCGGCGCGGGCACCGGCCAGGAGCGTGCCGGCAGCGTCGTGGCACGGATGCTCGACTTCCTCGGCCGCAGCCTCGAACCGGTCTACGGGTTCCGCTCCCTTCTGGCCTTCAAACGCAAGTTCCAGCCCGAGTTCCAGCCTCTGTTCATGGCCTATCCCGACCCGGTGGCGCTACCGGCCATCGGGATCGCCCTCGCGCGGGCCTACCTGCCATCGCTGTCGATGCGGGAAATGGCAGCCTTCGCCCGCGGGCTCGGCTGACCGGGGAAGAGCGTCGCCGTTGCCGAAACGCAATCGAAATCACCGCGAATGAATGCTAAGTTAAAAATGTGTTTGCCGGTGCGCTCCTCCTTAGCTGCCGCGACGAGTCCTACTGAGGCCTCCCTCGTCGCGGAGTTTGTCGTTGGCTGACCACCATTCGCGAGGAGATGAAGGATCATGAAGAACAACCAGACAGCGTCGGCGATGCCGATCCACAAGTACCGTCCGTACCACGAGCAGTTCCTCGTGGACCTGCCCGATCGCACCTGGCCCACCAAGCACATCACTCAGGCTCCGCGCTGGTGCGCTGTCGACCTGCGTGACGGCAACCAGGCCCTGATCGACCCGATGAGCCCCGAGCGCAAGCGCATCATGTTCGACATGCTCGTGAAGATGGGCTACAAGGAGATCGAGGTCGGCTTCCCGTCGGCGAGCCAGACCGACTTCGACTTCGTGCGCAGCCTGATCGAGCAGAACGCGATCCCCGACGACGTGACCATCCAGGTGCTCACCCAGGCGCGCGAACACCTGATCCGTCGAACCTATGAATCGATCCTCGGTGCGAAGCAGGCGATCGTGCACCTGTACAACTCCACCAGCGTTCTGCAGCGCGAGGTCGTCTTCCGCGAGGACAAGCAGGGCATCATCGACATCGCCCTGTTCGGAGCCCGCACCTGCCGCGAGATGGAAAAGACCGTTCCCGGCACCAACGTCTTCTATGAGTACTCTCCGGAGAGCTACACCGGCACCGAACTCGAGTTCGCCGTCGACGTCTGCAACCAGGTGATTGAGATCCTCGAGCCGACTCCAGAGCGCAAGGTCATCATCAACCTGCCGGCCACCGTCGAGATGGCCACGCCCAACGTCTACGCGGACTCGATCGAATGGATGGGTCGCCACCTCGCCCACCGCGAGAACGTGCTGATCTCCCTGCACCCGCACAATGACCGGGGCACCGCGATCGCGGCCGCCGAGCTGGGCTACCTCGCCGGTGCCGACCGGATCGAGGGCTGCCTGTTCGGCAACGGTGAGCGCACGGGCAACGTCGACCTGGTCGCCCTGGGCGTGAATCTGTTCACGCAGGGAATCGACCCGCAGATCGACTTCAGCAACATCGACGAGATCAAGCGCACCGCGGAGTACTGCAATCAGCTGCCGGTGCCCGAGCGCAGCCCGTGGGCCGGCGACCTGGTCTTCACCGCGTTCAGTGGGTCGCACCAGGACGCCATCAAGAAGGGCTTCGAGGCTATGGCCGTCGAAGCCGCCGAGCGAGGCTGCTCGGTCGACGACCTGCAGTGGGCCGTTCCCTACCTGCCGATCGACCCGAAGGACCTCGGTCGTAGCTACGAGGCCGTCATCCGGGTCAACTCGCAGTCGGGCAAGGGCGGCGTCGCCTACCTGCTCAAGACCGACCACGCACTGGACCTGCCGCGCAAGCTGCAGATCGAGTTCTCCGGGGTCGTGCAGTCCAAGACCGACTCCGAGGGCGGCGAAGTCACCAGCGAGCAGATCTGGGAGATCTTCAACGACGAGTACCTGCCGGCGAGCCACACCGCACCCGACGCCAAGTGGGGGCGGTTCGAACTGCACGCCACGCGCACGTCAAGCGATCTCTCCGGCACGGTCGAGCTCTCCGTCGACCTCCGCGATGACACGGCCGTGTCCAACGCCATCGGCTCGGGCAACGGCCCGATCGCGGCGTTCCTCGGTGTGATGGCGGAGCGCGGCATCGCGATCACCCTCTACGACTACGTCGAGCACGCCATGTCCGCGGGCGGGGACGCCCTCGCGGCGGCCTACGTCGAACTGGACGTGAACGGCACGCGGTTCTGGGGAGTCGGCATCGATGCCGACATCTCGACCGCCTCGCTCAAGTCGGTCGTCTCCGCCGTGAACCGCGGCATCCGGGCCGAGGCCGGCAAGCGCACCCTCTCCGACGCATCCGTGTGAACCGCGGCACCGCCCGGTGCTGACCGGCGCTGAACCGCGCTGAACCGCGCTGACCGGCGCTGACTTGGTTGGTAGCGCAGAGATCCGCCGGGAAGCCCTCAGGGCCTCCCGGCGGATCTCTTGTGTCTTCGCGAGCTGTTCGCTCCCGTGTCGACGGGATCGGCGGGGTGCGGCGCGCTCAGCGGAGAGCGGGAACGCGGCCGGCACCGTCCCGGGCTGCACCGTCCCGGGCTGCACCGACCGTCGCCGCACTGGAAACCGAGTCCTCGTCGAGAATGGCGACGCAATCGTCGATCGCCCCGGCGAGGAGGTCGTACAACTGGCCGTCCGGGTCGGGTGTGCATGCCTCCGCGATGCCCTGCACGGACACGCGGATGATGGTCTCGGCGGTTCGGTCGGTGAACTTGGACCTCGCCCAGGTGCCCATCGACGCGATGAAGTCCCGAGCCCAGCGTTCGGTTTCGGGGGCGGTGTCGAAGGCGGCACGGATGCGCGAGGCCAGCTCCGCGGGCACCTCGCCGGTGTCGCCGCCCAAGTGGCGTTCGCAGTTCAGGATGCCGACCGCGAGCGCGCGCTGGTGATCGGAACTCGTCACGCCCAGGGCCGATGTGGCCGCGCGGAGGGCGATCAGCAGGCGCACCCTGGGGTCGTCGCCGTTCAGCCCGATTACCGAGGGGATGAGCGGAACCAGACGGGACCTGGCCGTATCCGAGGTGCAGTCGTTGACCATTCTCGCCAGCGACGCGAGCAGCGGGTGGGTACAGGCGGGGTGATCGCTCCAGTTTTCGCCGGACAGGTAGGAGGCGAACTCCATGAAACATGCACCCGACCTGGGGTTTCGATGCTTACCCCTGGAGAGCACGGGCATCAGGTCAGGCGCCGGCATCGGGCCGGACGTGTTTCCTTTCAGTGAGTTCATGAGCATCCTCCAACCAAGGTGAATTCTTCTCACCAGTCTCTCCCCGCGGGCTGGGAAAGGCGAGGGTGAATTCTTTGTTGGGTGGAGATTTCACAGGTTTCGAGGGTCAGGCCCCACGGTTGCGACGCCGACGGAACGCGACCACGTTCTCGCTCCGCCGCCAGCGCGGCCAGCTGCCGATGGCGCGCTGTTGCGGCAGGCTCCAGCCGTATCGGGCCGCGAGCACGCGGATGACGGTGGTCACCACGACGCAGCTGATTCCGGCGATCGTGATCGGCACCTGCAACATGAAGAGCACCACGAGCAGTCCGCTGCCGACGCCCGCGGCGACCGCGTAGAAGGAGCCGACGTGCATGACCGCGATCGGCACGTTGAGCATCATGTCGCGAAGCGCGGATCCGCCGACGGCCGTGATCACGCCCACGAAGAGGGCGGGGATCTCGGGCAGCCCGTGGGCGAGGGCCTTGCTGGTGCCAAGGGCGCCGAACAGGCCGATCGTGACCGCGTCGAGGGTGATGATGAGCGGGCCGAGCCGGTTGAAGAGGCTCTGCAGGAGCATGCCGAGCAGTGCGGCGGCGGCCGAGACGGGCAGATACCAGTTGCTCTGCAGGGCGGCCGGCACTCCGTCGAGGAGGACATCGCGGAGGAGTCCGCCGCCCAGGCCGACGGTTATGCCGATGAAGGCGATTCCGAGCAGGTCGAAGCGACGATCGGTGAAGCGTCCGGCGAACATGGCGCCCTGGATCGCTCCGATCGCGACGGCTGTGAGGTCGAGCCACAGGGGGATCGTGAAGGAGGTTTCGGGCACACTCAATGAAACCACTGAAACGCGCCGGGCGGCGCGCGCGACGTCATCCTCCGTTGCAGGTGGGAGAATCGAGGTGTGCCTGTCTACCGTGATGAAGCCGTCGTGTTGCGCACCCACAAACTGGGTGAAGCCGACCGCATCGTCACCATGCTCACCCGCACCCACGGGAAGGTGCGCGCGGTCGCCAAGGGAGTGCGGCGCACTGCGTCGAAGTTCGGGGCGCGGCTCGAGCCGTTCATGGTTGCCGACGTGCAGCTCTACGAGGGCCGCAGCCTCGACATCATCACCCAGGCCGAGTCGCTCGGGTCCTACGGTGCCCAGATCACCGCCGACTATCCGAGCTACACCGCCGCCAGCGCCATGGTCGAGACGGCCGACAAACTCACTGAGTCCGAGGGCTCGCTGCAGCAGTACCTGCTGCTTGTCGGTGCACTGAGATCGCTGTCCCGGCAGGAGCACGGGGCCGGCCTCACCCTCGATTCGTACCTGCTCCGCGCCCTGTCGATGGCCGGCTGGGCGCCGAGCTTTCAGGACTGCGCCCGGTGCGGGGCCCAGGGTAGCCACTCGGCCGTCGTGGTGCAGGTGGGCGGGATCGTCTGCGACGACTGCGCCGCCCCCGGCTCGCCGAGGCTCGACACCGACACGATCGGCCTGCTCAGTTCCCTGCTCACCGGGGACTGGGATCACGCCGAGGCCACCGCAGAGAAGACCAGAGCCCAGGCCACCGGGGTGGTGGCCGCGTACACGCAGTGGCACCTCGGACGCGGCCTCCGATCGTTGGAGCATGTCAGTCGATGACCCCGAATCCGTTCGCGCCCAAGCCGTTCACCCACAAGGACGCGATGCCGTTCAAGCCCCTGGACTGGACCGGCCTCTACCCGCCGGAGCTGCCGGCGAAGGTCGTCCCCGAGCACGTCGCCGTCGTGATGGACGGCAACGGCCGCTGGGCGAACGCCCGCGGGCTGCCCAGGGTGGAGGGCCACAAGGCGGGGGAGGCCGCGCTACTCGACGTGGTCGCCGGCGCCATCCAGATCGGGGTCAAGCACCTCAGCGTCTACGCGTTCTCGACCGAGAACTGGAAGCGCTCACCCGACGAGGTGCGGTTCCTGATGGGGTTCAACCGGGACGTGTTGCACCGCAGGCGTGACCAGCTCAACGAGTGGGGGGTGCGCGTGCGGTGGGCCGGCCGCAAGCCTCGACTGTGGGCATCCGTCATCAACGAACTTCAATTCGCTGAGCGGCTCACGGCGGGCAACGACGTGCTCACCCTGACCATGTGCGTGAACTACGGCGGGCGCACGGAGATCGCGGATGCCGTGCGCGCCCTGGCCGAGGACGTCGCGGCCGGCCGGTTGAAGCCCTCCGGCATCACCGAGAAGTCGATCCAGCGGCACCTCTATACCTCCGACCTGCCCGACGTCGACCTGTTCGTGCGCAGCTCAGGGGAGCAGCGCACCAGCAACTTCCTGCTCTGGCAGAGCGCCTACGCGGAGATGGTCTTCCTCGACACGCTGTGGCCGGACTTCAGCCGGGTCGACCTGTGGCGGGCGATCGAGCTCTACGCCTCCCGCAACCGTCGCTACGGCGGCGCAGTCGACGCTCCGTCCGCCTGATCCCGGGCCCGGCCCCGCCGGGGCCGCCCCCAGCCAGCCGCCTCCTCCCGAAGCCCGCGCCTCCTCCCGAAGCCCGCGCCTCCTCCCGAAGCCCGCCCCGCCTCCCGAAGCCCGCGCCAGCCCGCGCCCATTTCCGCAGCCCGCTCCCGCCGGCGCGGGCGCACCCTGCCATTCGCGTAGCGGAGGCGGAGCATCCGTCGCGGACGGGCTCGCCCACCGGGGCGCGTCGGGTTCGACCACTGGTGCACCCGGAGCGTGGCAATGCTAGGTTGGCCTCACCAAGCCGAGGGAGCCCAATCATGGCGAAGAAGAATTACACCCCGGACCAGCAGATCGACCGGCTGAGGGTTTACAACATCGTCGCGGGGAGCCTGCACCTGCTGCAAGCCGTCGGCTTCGCGATCGTGCTCACGATGCTCAGTTCGCAAGTGCTCTTCTCCGTCACAGCCGACTACCTGGCCGGTCCTCCCGGAGTCCCCATCCCGCCCGAGCGTGTCACGGTGTTTGAAGTGAACATCGGAGTCGGCGTGGTCGCGTTCCTGGTGTTGAGTGCGTTCTTCCATTTCCTCATCTCGAGTCCCTGGTTCTTCGGCCGGTACAAGGGCGGGTTGCTACAGAGCCGCAACTACTTCCGCTGGACCGAATACTCGCTGAGCTCCTCGATCATGATCTGGTTGATTCTGGCCATCAACGGGGTGACCGACATCGCGGCGCTGTTCGCCGTCTTTGCGGTGAACGCGGCGATGATCCTGTTCGGTGCCCTGCAGGAGAAGTACGAGCAGCCGGGATCAGGCGGAATGCTGCCTTTCATCTTCGGGTCGATGGTGGGCATCGTGCCCTGGATCCTGATTCTGATCTATTTTCTCCGGCCCGGCAGCGCGAACGAGGTTGCGGCACCCGGTTTCGTCGTCGGCATCGTCATCTCGCTCTTCGTCTTCTTCAACACTTTCGCCATCAACCAGTGGCTGCAGTACAAGCAAGTCGGAAAGTGGAAGAGCTACCTTCAGGGCGAGCGCACGTACATCACGCTGAGCCTGGTCGCCAAGACTGCCCTGGCCTGGCAGGTCTTCTCGGGGGCGATCATTCCCGCGATAACGGGCTGACCGGGCGGGGCGGGCCTGGTCTCGACAGGCTCGACCACCGAACGACGGATGCGCCGCCGCCACGTGGACGGCAGGGCGCGCCCGCAACGGCGGGCGCGGGCTGCGGAAAGGGGCGCGGGCTGGCGCTGGGGACAGGTCGCGGCGGGCTTGACCACCGGGGAGGCGAGCAGCGCGGCTTGACCACCGGACGCGAGCACGGCGGCTCGGCCAACGGGTGGGAATACTGGGGCGGGCGTGCGGTTGGCCTCAGAGTGAGTGAATCCATCAAAGTAGACATCTGGTCCGACGTTCAGTGCCCCTGGTGCTATATCGGAAAGCGCAAATTCGAGGCCGGTGCGGCCCTCTTCGACGGTGAGGTGGAGGTCGAGTACCACAGCTTCGAACTGGCCCCCGATACCCCCGTCGACTTCGACGGGAGCCCGGTCGATTACCTGAGCCAGCGAAAGGGCCTGCCCATCGCTCAGGTCGAGGAGATGCTCGAGCGAGTCACCGGCATCGCGGAAAGCGTGGGCCTGCACTACGACTATGACTCCGTTCACCAGACCAACACCGTCATCTCGCACGAACTCCTGCACTACGCCAAGGGCCACGGTCGCCAACTCGACATGAAGGAACGACTCCTCAAGGCGTACTTCGTCGACGGCCTGCACGTGGGTCGGATCGAAGACCTCGCCGATCTCGCCGCGGAAATCGGTCTCGACCGTGCCGACGTCGTCAGGTCGCTGAACAGCCACGAATTCCTTGCCGACGTCAAGGCGGATGTCGCACAGGCCAATGCCTATGGCATCCAGGGCGTTCCCTTCTTCGTCATCGACGGCAAGTACGGAATCTCCGGCGCGCAGGATCCCGCCACCTTCGCGCAAGCGCTCAACCAGGCATTCAGCGAAAGAACCATGGACTCGTCCGCCGCAGTATCCACCGAAAAATCCGAGGAGAAGAACAAGTGACCGAACAATCCATCGCGACCACGGCGACGACAAGCGTCGCCACCGCAGAGGCAGCCACCGTCCCGACCATCGAACTCCTCGGCGAGGCCGGCGGCGGATGCTGCGGGGGCGGCTCCTGCGGCATCTGAGCAGCTCCGGCGCCGACACCACTCGGCACGGCTCGGCACCGCTCGCCGCTCGCGCAAAGCGGTGCCGTCCTTCGTGGGAGAATTGAACGATATGACTCCTGAACTTGCGACCAACCGGGCCGCGCCGCTCTCGATCGGCCCCCTCACGTTGGATGTCCCCGTCGTGCTCGCGCCGATGGCCGGCATCACCAACACCGCTTTCCGCAGGCTCTGCCGCGAATTCGGTGCCGGACTCTACGTCAGCGAGATGATCACGTCCCGGGCGCTCGTCGAGCGCACCCCGGAATCGATGCGCCTGATCAACCATCACGAGAGCGAATCCACCCGCTCCATCCAGCTCTACGGCGTCGACCCCAAGACGGTGTCCGACGCGGTCACCATGCTGGTCGCCGAAGACCGAGCCGACCACATCGACCTCAACTTCGGTTGCCCGGTTCCCAAGGTCACCCGCAAGGGAGGCGGAGCCGCCCTGCCGTGGAAGCTCGGCCTGTTCCGCCAGATCGTCGAAGCCGCGGTGACCGCGGCCGGGGACGTTCCGGTCACGGTCAAGATGCGCAAGGGCATCGACTCCGACCACCTCACCTACCTCGAGGCCGGCAAGGCCGCCGAGGGTGCTGGTGTCGCCGCGATCGCGCTCCACGCCCGCACAGCATCCGAGTACTACTCCGGCGAGGCCGACTGGTCGGCCATCACGACGCTCAAGAACACCATCACGAGCGTGCCCGTGCTCGGCAACGGCGACATCTGGTCCGCCGCCGACGCCCTGCGCATGGTCGCGGAGACCGGATGCGACGGAGTCGTCGTCGGGCGTGGCTGCCTCGGCCGCCCGTGGCTGTTCGGCGATCTCGCCGCCGCCTTCCGGGGCGAGCAGGCCGACACGGAGACCGGCACAGGCACAGCGCTGATCCAGCCGAACCTCGGCCGGGTTGCCGAGACCTTCCGCCGGCACGCGGAGTTGCTCACCGAGTTCTTCGACAGCGAGGAACGGGCCTGCCGCGACATCCGCAAGCACGTCGCCTGGTATTTCAAGGGCTACCCGGTCGGTGGTGATCTGCGCGCCAGCCTGGCCTCGGTCGTGTCATTGGCGCAGCTTGACGACCTGCTCGGCACGCTGGACTGGCAGCAGGAGTACCCCGGCGCCGGCGCCGAGGGCCCGCGCGGCCGGGCCGGTAGCCCCAAGAAGACGTCGCTGCCCGAGCGCTGGCTCGACTCCCGCGAGATCATCGGCGCGGAGCGGGCCAATCTGACCGAGGGCGAAGGGGACACCAGCGGTGGCTAACGAAACCGGATACAGCGGCACCGACGAGGAACGCTGGCTGCCGGAGGTGCACGGCTCGCGCCGCAGCGACTTCGCCCGCGACCGCGCCCGACTCCTCCATTCCAGTGCCCTGCGCCGCCTCGCGGCCAAGACCCAGGTGCTCAGCCCGACCGCAGGGCTCGACTTCGCCCGCAACCGGCTGACGCACTCGCTCGAGGTCGCCCAGATCGGACGTGAGCTCGCGCTCCGCCTCGGCCTCGACCCCGACATTGTGGACACCGCCTGCCTCGCACACGACATCGGACATCCGCCGTTCGGCCACAACGGGGAGAAGGCGCTCAACGCCTGGTCTCTGGACATCGGCGGCTTCGAGGGCAACGCGCAGACCCTCCGCCTGCTCACCCGGCTCGAACCCAAGGTGTTCGGGGACGACGGCCGCAGCTACGGGCTGAACCTGACCCGGGCCAGCCTCGACGCCAGCTGCAAGTACCCGTGGCCGGAGGACTCCTCGGTCGCCGACCCCAGTGGCCGCGCCAAGTTCGGCTTCTACCAGGACGACCTCGCGGCCTTCGAGTGGATGCGTGCCGGCGCACCGGAGCGCCGCCTCTGCATCGAGGCCCAGGTGATGGACCTCTCCGACGACATCGCCTATTCCGTGCACGACTTCGAAGACGCCGTCGTCAACGGATACCTGGACATCGGCGAACTGGGCGAGCGGGCCAGCACAGAGCTCGTCTCGTCGATGCACTCCTGGATCGGCGGCGCCGTCTCCCACGCGGAGCTGGCCCTCGCCTACGACCGGCTAGGTTCCCTCGACTACTGGCTGCACGGCTGGACCGCCGGTCGCCGCGACCAGGGCCGGCTGAAGAACCTCACCAGCCAGCTGATCGGCCGATTCTCGGGCGCGGCCGTGAACGCCACCCGTCAGGCCTACACCGGGGAGCAGCTCATCCGGTTCGGGGCCCACGTGGTGGTGCCACGGGAGGTGCAGGCCGAGATCGCCGTGCTCAAGGGCATCGTGGCCGCCTTCGTCATGTCGAAGAACACCCGCCAGCCGATCTACCAGCAGCAGCGACAGGTTCTCACTCTGCTCGCCGACCACCTGCACTCCAGCGGTGACGAGCATCTCGATGCCGGCTTCCGCGAGGACTGGCACGCGGCCACGGACGACGCGGCACGCAAGCGCGTGGTCGTCGACCAGGTGGCCAGCCTCACCGACCAGTCCGCGCTGGCCTGGTACGAGCGTCTCGTGCAGAATTGACAATGGGCAGGACTAGCATTCAGCTATGGCTGGACTGATTCGACAGAGTGACATCGAAGAGGTCAAGGCCCGCACGAACATCGCGGACATCGTCGGGGACTATGTCACCCTGAAGTCCGCCGGCGTCGGTTCGATGAAGGGCCTGTGTCCCTTCCACGACGAGCGCAGCCCAAGCTTCCACGTGCGGCCCCAGGTCGGCTTCTACCATTGCTTCGGCTGCGGCGAAAGCGGCGACGTCTACTCCTTTCTTCAGAAAATGGACCACGTCAGCTTCAGTGAGGCCGTGGAACGGCTCGCCGCCCGGGTCGGGATGGAGCTGCACTATGAGGGCGGGGGAGAGGCCCCCGACCACACCAACCGATCCCGCCTCTACGCGGCCAACCAGGCGGCCGCCGAATTCTTCGTCGAACGGCTCGGCAGCCCGGGCGCCCAGGTCGGGCGCGACTTTCTCGGCGAACGCGGTTTCGATTCCCAGGCGGCGGCGCTGTTCGGCGTCGGCTTCGCACCCAAGAGCTGGGACGAACTGACCAACCACCTGCGCGGCAAGGGCTACTCCACCGAGGAACTGACCCTCGCGGGCCTGGTCTCCAGCCGGGAGGGATCGAGCGGCGTGTACGACCGATTCCGCGGGAGGCTCGTCTGGCCGATCCGAGACATCACGGGCCAGACCATCGGCTTCGGCGCGCGCAAGCTGCTCGACGACGACAAGGGTCCCAAGTACCTCAACACCCCCGAAACCCCGATCTATCACAAGGCCCAGGTGCTCTACGGGCTCGACCTGGCCAAACGCGACATCTCCCGCAACCACCAGGTCGTCGTCGTCGAGGGCTACACCGACGTCATGGCCTGCCACCTCGCCGGGGTGACGACGGCCGTCGCGACCTGCGGCACCTCCTTCGGCGTCGACCACATCAAGGTTCTGCGCCGGGTCCTCGGCGACGACAGCGGAGTCGGCGAGGTCGTGTTCACCTTCGACCCGGATGCCGCGGGCCAAAAGGCCGCGATGCGCGCCTTCAGCGAGGAACAACGCTTTTCCGCCCAGACGTTCGTCGCTGTGGCTCCCGAGGGCCTTGACCCCTGCGACCTGCGCCTCCACCGCGGGGACGACGCGGTACGTCGTCTCGTGGATTCGAAGAAGCCGATGTTCGAGTTCATGATCCGACAGCTGCTCGGCCAATTCAACCTCGAGACCGTCGAAGGAAGGGTAGGAGCGCTGCGTCAGGCCGCTCCGCTGGTGAGCGACATCCGTGACCCTGCCCTGCGCCCCGGGTACACCCATGAACTGGCCCGGATGCTGGGGATGGAACTCGGCGAGGTCGCCAAGGCCGTGTCGACAGCTCTGTCGCGCACACGCTCGGCCGGCGGCGCCAACTCCGCGTCGCAGGGCCAGGACGGTGGTCGCCATGACGGCGGGCGCACGGACGGCACGGACGAGCCACCGCGCGAGCAACCCTTCTCGATGACCAACCTGTCCACCGACCCGGTCACCAGGTTGGAGCGCGACGGGCTGATGGCGATGCTCCAGCGCCCCGTCCTCGTCGGCGCCGACCTGATTCAACGGGCCGTGCTGACCACCTTCGCGCAGCCCTCCCTGGCCGTCGTGCGAGACGCCATCGCGTCCAATCTCGAACACCACGGCTCCGCTGACTGGCTGGACCGGATCGTCGCCGACGTACCGCCGCCGCTGGAGAACCTGGTCAAGGAACTCGCTATGGCGCCGCTGCCCGAACGTAGTGAGCGGGAAATCAGCCGGTACGTGCGCGACATCACGGTCGCCCTGGTCGACAAGGACCTGCTTCGGCAGAAGGCCGAACTCCTCGGGCGGCTGCAACGCGCGGATGCCGCCAATCGCGAGGTCTACGTGGCCCTGCAGCGTGAACTCGTGCGGGTCGAAGCCGAACGGCGAAACCTCCGCGAGGACTAGTCCCGAGAGGTTGACCTGCCTCCGGCGCAACGTTGCAGCTCGGTAAAGATGCTTCCTACTTCACGAATCAATCGCGCATTCTGTGCTATTTCTTTCCTTACAGCTATGCCGGGTGCCGCGATCGTCGGCGCCCGTGCCTGGATTTTTTCAGAGGAAGAGGCTCACGGATATGGCATTCTCATCCACTCCCCGCGCTCGAGGGCTCAGCGCCGCAGCAGTACTCGCTGTCGCCGCGCTGGCCATGACGGGTTGCTCCGCAGGCGGAACCACCGACACCACCGGCGGCACGACCGGCGGCGCGATCACGATCGGCACGACCGACAAGGTCACCACGCTCGACCCGGCCGGTTCGTACGACAACGGCTCTTTCGCCGTGGCGAACCAGGTCTTCCCGTTCCTGATGAACACCCCGTACGGCAGCCCGGATGTCCAGCCGGACATTGCGACCAAGGCGGAGTTCACGGCCCCGACCGAATACACGGTCACGCTCAAGAAGGGGCTCAAGTTCGCCAACGGCAACGACCTGACCAGCTCGGACGTCAAGTTCAGCTTCGACCGTCAGCTCAAGATCGCCGACGACAACGGCCCCTCGTCGTTGCTGTACAACCTCGACAGCACCGAGGCCAAGGACCCGACCACGGTCGTCTTCCACCTCAAGGCCGCCGATGACCAGATCTTCCCGCAGATCCTGACCAGCCCTGCCGGTCCGATCGTCGACGAGGAATCCTTCTCGGCGACCGAGATCACGCCGGACAACGACATCGTCAAGGCCAACGCCTTCGCCGGCCAGTATGTGCTCGCCAGCTACGACTTCAACAACCTGCTCTCCTACAAGGCGAACCCGGACTACCAGGGACTCCTCGGACCGGCGAAGACCGACGTGGTCAACGTCAAGTACTACTCCGACTCCTCCAACCTCAAGCTCGATGTGCAGGAAGGAAACATCGACGTCGCCTTCCGCAGCCTCTCCGCGACCGACGTCGATGACCTCCGCGGCAACAGCAAGGTCAAGGTCGTCGACGGTCCCGGCGGAGAAATCCGCTACATCGTCTTCAACTTCGACACCCAGCCCTTCGGTGCGAAGACCCCGGAGGCCGACGCGACCAAGGCCCTCGCCGTTCGCCAGGCCGTCGCCGACCTCGTCAACCGCGACGAACTCGCCAAGCAGGTCTACAAGGACACCTACACCCCGCTGTACTCCTACGTTCCGGCAGGCCTGACCGGTGCCAACGAGGCCCTCAAGGGTCTCTACGGCGACGGAAACGGTGCCCCGGACGAGGCCAAGGCGAAGGCCACCCTCGAAGCGGCCGGAATCACGACCCCGGTCGAGCTGGACCTGCAGTACAACGCGGACCACTACGGCCCCGGCTCCGCCGACGAGTACGCACTCGTCAAGGACCAGCTGCAGTCTTCCAAGCTGTTCACGGTCAAGCTCCAGTCGACCGAGTGGGTTCAGTACGCCAAGGACCGCACGGCAGACGTGTACCCGGCCTACCAGCTCGGCTGGTACCCGGACTACTCGGACGCTGACAACTACCTGACGCCGTTCTTCCTGGATGGCAACTTCCTGAAGAACCACTACTCGGACCCCGCCGTCAACGACCTGATCCTGAAGCAGGCCGTCACGGCAGATGTTGCCGAGCGCACCAAGCTCATCGGGGAGATCCAGGACAAGGTCGCAGCCCAGCTGTCCACCGTGCCCCTCCTCCAGGGCGCTCAGGTTGCCGTCACCGGCACGAACGTGACCGGCACGTCGGACACGCTCGACGCGTCGTTCAAGTTCCGCTACGCGGCACTGGCCAAGGGTTAGGCCCTCGAACGGCTAGAGTTTCTCTAATTTGAAGTCCGGGGGCACCCAGCAACTCGATTGCTGGGTGCCCCCGACCCTTTCCAAGCGTTAGGCAGGAATGACCACTGTGGCAGCGCGCCCACCGGCCCAAAAGGCCGCTCGGCGCAAACGGACTTCTTCGGGCGGTGGGATCGGGCGCTACATCCTGATCCGGTTCGCCCTCATTTTCCCCACCATCTTCATCCTCGTCTCGATGGTGTTCTGGCTCATGCGGGCGACCGGCGATCCCATCACGGCGGCGCTCGGCGGCCGCCTCGGGCCGGACCAGCTCGCGGAACGCATCCATGCCGCCGGCTACGACCGGCCCATCCTCGTGCAGTACTTCGAGTACCTCGGCAACATCTTCACCGGCAACTTCGGCACCACGATCAGCACCAACAGGCCCGTCACCGAGGTGCTCCTCACCTACGGGGTCGCAACGGCGGAACTGGTCTTCTACTCGCTCATCGTGGCCTTCATCGTCGGCATTCCGCTCGGCCTGGTCGCCGCGTACTGGCGAGACAAGGCGCCGGACGCGTTCCTGCGGATCTTCGCCATCCTCTGCTACGCCACCCCCGTTTTCTTCTCCGCGCTGCTGTTCAAGCTCGTCTTCTCGGTGTGGCTGAAGGTGCTCCCGGTAGCCGGGCGAGCGTCGACCGGTTCCGAGCTGCAAATGCAGCTCCTGCCCGGCAAGACGGGCATCTACACGATCGACGCCATCCAAACCGGAAACCCCCAGATCCTCCTGGACGTACTGGCGCACGCCGTGCTTCCGGCGCTGGCCCTGGGCCTGCTCACTGCCGGCGTGTTCCTCCGCCTGGTGCGCACCAACGTCATCGGCACCCTCGGCGCCGACTACGTCGACTCCGGGCGCTCCCGCGGTGTCAGCGAATTCCGGCTGGTCACCAAGCACGCCTATCGCCCGGCCCTGATTCCGATCATCACCGTGATCGGACTCCAGATCGCGCTTCTGCTCAGTGGAGCGGTCCTGACCGAGACGGTCTTCGAATGGAAGGGCCTGGGCTTCCAACTGGCCCAGTTCCTCACGGCCCGAGACTTCGTCGCCGTCCAGGGCATCGTTGCGCTGCTCGCCGTGATCGTCGCCCTGTCCAATTTCGTCGTCGATATCATCGCCGCGGTCATCGACCCGAGAGTCAGGTACTGATATGACTGCCACGCCCATCGCGCCCAGCTTCCATAAGCGCAGCCTGTGGAGTCGCCTGCCCGTCGTGCACCAGCTGCGACAGAGCGTCGGACTGCAACGGGGAATGCTCGTCACCGGTCTCCTCATCACCGGGTTCTTCATCCTCACCGCCATCCTCGCCCCCCTGGTCTCGCCGTTCGGCTACAGCCAGTTGCGCGACGCCAACGGCGCCTTCGGCGCCCAGAATCCGCCCAGCAGCGCGCACCTTCTCGGTACGACCGTCGGCGGCTACGACGTGCTGTCCCGCGTGATCTGGGGAGCGCAGACGGCGCTGATCGTGATCGTCATCGCCGTGATCCTGTCCATCTTCATCGGGGTCATGCTCGGCCTGGTCTCCGGCTACTTCGGCGGCTGGCTCGACCGACTGTTCGTCGTCGTCTTCGACGCCGTCTACGCCTTTCCGTCGCTGCTGCTCGCCATCGTCATGTCGATCGTCATCTCGGGAGGCCGCTCGAACCTGATCGGCGGTGTCCTCGCCGCCGCTATCTCGATCACGACGGTGTTCATCCCGCAGTACTTCCGGGTCATCCGAGCGGAGACGGTGCGGATCAAGGCGGAGGCCTACGTGGAGTCGGCGCGCGTACTCGGGGCGAGCAACTCCCGGATCATGTTCCGCCATGTGCTGCGCAACGCCACCCGCACCCTGCCCCTGATCTTCACACTCAACGCTTCGGAGGCGATCCTGACCCTGGCCGGGCTCGGCTTCCTCGGCTTCGGCATCGAACCGTCCGCGGCCGCCGAGTGGGGCTACGACCTGAACAAGGCTGTGTCAGATGTCTCGAGCGGCATCTGGTGGACGGCCCTCTTCCCCGGCCTGGCCATCGTGCTGGCCGTGCTCGGCATGACCCTCGTCGGTGAGAGCCTCAACGACCTTGCCGACCCTCGCCTTCGCGGTCGTCGATCGGTGGCCAAGGCTTCAGGGGTGGTGGCCGAAACGTCGGTCGTGCCCGGCGGCATCCTTCCAGACGAATCCGAGGTCCCGCAGTGAGCGACGTCCTGACCATCACCGACCTGGGAATCTCGTTCTCCACCGATGCCGGGGCCGTGCGCGCCGTCGACGGCGTGAGCCTGCGGGTGGCCCCCGGCGAGGTGCTCGCCATCGTCGGCGAGAGCGGCAGCGGCAAGACCGTGACAGCGAAGACCATCCTTGGCCTGCTCCCGGAGACGGCGACCGCCTCTGGCGTCGTCGTGCTCACCCGGAAGGACGGCTCGAGCGAGCACGACATCCTCTCCATCGGCAAGTCGACGCTGCGCCAGGTGCGCGGCACCGATGTGTCCATGGTCTTCCAGGAGCCGTCGACCGCGCTCAACCCCGTCTACACGGTGGGCTGGCAGATCGCGGAGGGTATCCGTGCGCACGGACAGTTCAGCCGCAAGGAGGCGAAGGCGAAGGCCATCGAGATCCTCGGCCGAGTCGGAATCCCCGACCCGGAGACGCGAGTGAACTACTTCCCGCACCAGTTCTCCGGCGGGCAGAAGCAGCGCGTCGTGATCGCCATGGCGCTCGTGCTTGACCCGGGCCTGATCGTCGCCGACGAGCCCACCACCGCGCTGGACGTGACGGTGCAGGCGGAGATCCTCGACCTGCTCCGCCAGTGCCGCGACGAGTTCGGTACCGCGATCGTGCTGATCACGCACAACATGGGTGTCGTCGCCGACCTCGCCGACCGTGTCGCCGTGATGTATCAGGGCAAGGTGGTCGAGGAGGCGGATGCGCAAACCCTCTTCTCCTCGCCGCAGAACGACTACACGAAGCGCCTCCTCGCCTCCGTGCCGCACGTCGGCCAGGGCATCACGCACGCCGCGGTGCGCGCGGAGGCCAGGGAACCGGCGTGGCTGGAATTGCCGCCCGTCGTCGTTGCCGACAACCTGACCATCGAATACCCGGGCCGCTTCGGCCGGGCCGGCTTCAGGGCGGTGGACGGGGTGAGCTTCGTTATCCGCCCCGGCGAGGTGCTCGGCCTGGTCGGTGAGAGCGGTTCCGGAAAGACGACAACGGGACGTGCCATCGCCGGCCTGACCCGGGTGACCGGTGGGTCGCTCACCGTGCTCGGGCACGAGATGCACGGGTTCAAGGAGCGTCAGTTCAAGAAGTTTCGCAGTGACATCGGCTTCGTCTTCCAGGACCCGGCGTCGAGCTTCAACCCGTTGCTGACGATCGCGGAGTGCGTCGCTGAGCCACTGATCGTGCACGGCCGGGCCAGGAACCCCGCCGGCGCCCGCAGCCGTGTGAACGAGCTGCTCGAGGCCGTGCAACTGCCCCGGGCCTATGGCGACCGCTACCCGCACGAGCTCAGCGGCGGCCAACGGCAGCGCGCCAGCCTGGCCAGGGCACTGGCGCTCGAGCCGAGCCTGCTCATCGCCGACGAGCCCACCTCGGCGCTCGACGTGTCCGTGCAGGCGCGCGTGCTCGAACTGTTCGCGGAACTGCAGAACGAGTTCGGATTCGCGGCGCTCTTCATCAGCCACGACCTCGCCGTCGTCGATATCCTGGCCGACCGGATCGCCGTGCTCTACAAGGGCAAGCTGGTCGAGGAAGGCACGGGCGCCCAGGTGCTCGGCGCACCGAAGGACCCGTACACGCAGCGGCTGCTCGCTTCGCTGCCTGTGCCCGATCCGGCCGAGCAGGCCGAGCGACGGGAGAAGCTCCGTCGGCTGCGTGCGGCAGGATAGGAGGCATGACTCGCGGCGCGGCACCGATTTTCCCGATCTCCACCAGCGATCTCTCGATCGAGTACCCGCCGCACGGGGTGAGCCCGGCCCATGTCGCGGTGCACGGGCTCACCCTACAGATCGAACAGGGCGAGGTGCTCGGCCTGCTCGGGGAGAGCGGGTCGGGCAAAAGCACCCTCGCCGGTGTGCTCTCCGGTGCGGCGTTCGCGCCCGGCCTCGGCAACGGCCGGCCGATCATCACCGGGGGAGAGGCCACCGTGCTGGGGTTCCGGATGCGTCGCATCGGCCGCCGCAACCTCGCCCGCCTCACCTTCGGAGTGGGCCTGCTCGAGCAGAACGCCGCGGCCACCCTCCCCTCGAACCTGACGGTCGCCGAGATCGTGGCGGAGCCCGTGCTGGAACGAGACCGCCGCTACAACCGCCGGGCGCTCGACACGCTCGTGGCGACCATGGTCGACGCCGTTCGGCTGCCGTTGGCGGTGCTGCCCCAATACCCCTACGAGCTGAGCAACGGGCAGCGACAGCGCGTCGCCCTGGCCCGGGCGCTCGTGTTCGGCCCGTCCCTGCTGATCGCCGACGAGCCCACGGCCGGCGTGGACGTGACGGTGCGGGACGCCGTGGTCGACCTGATCGGGGAGCTGCAGCGGGAACGGTCGTTCTCGGCACTCGTGATCAGCTCGGACCTCACCGTGCTGCGCCGGGTGGCGAACCGGATCGGTGTGCTTTACCAGGGTGTGCTCGTCGGCCTCGGCCCCATCGACGAGGTGTTCGACGACCCGTGGCATCCGTATGTGGCCGGGCTCGCCGCGGCCCTCACCGGCCCCGAGTCTGACGACGCACCGGACGGCGACGAGTCCGACGACCAACCGGACGACTATGACGACGACGACGTACCGGACGGCTATGACGATGACGGTACGCACCCGCGCGACGACGTGTCCGCCGACGCAGACGTCGAACAGGCCTCTGAAACGAACGATGGAGCGGAGAGCAAGAATCATGCGGAGTGAGTCCTTCGGGCACGACACAGTGGGCAAACCGGCAGCCCAGCACCAGGCAGTGCTCGCCGAAGGCGTGGAACCCCTCGCGGAGGGCAGCCGACCGATGGTCGGACCGATCGCAGTGCTGCCCCGCTCCGCGGAGGTGTTCAGCACGGCCGTGCGCGAGGCCGGCGGCGAGGTGGCCGAGCTGTCACCGGCCACCAGGGGGCTGATCTGGCTGTCCTACAGCCAGGCCGACCGGCTCGGGGCCACCCTGGCAGCCAACCCCCAGATTCAGTGGGTGCAGCTGCCCTGGGCGGGCGTCGACGCCTTCAGCGGGATCCTGGCCGAGCAGGCCCGAACCGACTTGCTCTGGACCAGCGCGAAGGGCGCCTACGCCCAGCCGGTGGCCGAGCACGCGCTCGCCCTGTCCCTGGCGCTCCTGCGGGTGCTGCCGAAGCGGGCCAGGGCCTCGAGCTGGAGCACCGCACACGAGGGTCGATCGCTCTACGGTCGGTCGGTCGTGATCATCGGCGCCGGGGGGATCGCCCTCGAACTCATCCGCCTGTTGGAGCCGTTCGCGACCAAAATCACCGTGGTGCGCCGTAGCGACGAGCCCGTGCCCGGCGCCCACCGGACCGTCCTCACCGGCGACCTCGCCGAGGTTCTGCCGGGCGCCGACCTCGTCATCGTGGCGGCCGCCCTGACCAAGGACACCCACCACCTGATCGGCGCGCCCGAGCTCGCCCTGATGCGTCCGGAGGCGAACCTGGTCAACATCGCCAGGGGACCCCTGGTGGACACGAATGCCCTCATGGCGGCCCTGTCCGCCGGGGTGATCTCCGGCGCCGCCCTGGACGTGACCGATCCGGAACCGTTGCCCGACGGACATCCGCTGTGGAACGAACCGCGATGCCTGATCACACCGCATTCGGCCGACACGCCCGAGATGACCGCGCCGCTCCTTGCCGAACGGATTCGCCTGAATGTGCGGGCTTTCCTTGCCGATGGCCGGTTTGTCGGGGTCGTGGATCCTCGCGCCGGCTATTGAATCCCCGCCTCGATTTGGTGCACGGCCAACTTTTGGTAAAGTAGCAACGCTGTTCAAGCATTCCTCGATAGCTCAATTGGCAGAGCAGTCGGCTGTTAACCGACAGGTTCTTGGTTCGAGTCCAAGTCGGGGAGCTAAAGGCCACCTAGGGCTCCACCCCGGGTGGCCTTTTTTGCACCCGGGGCGAAGCGACAGCCGGAAAGGCGAAGTCCATGGATGTCTGGTTGATCGCGAGCATTGTGCTGGCCGCTCTCACGGTGCTCCTGCTTGTGCTCTGGCTGCGATCGCGACGGAACGCCGTGAATCAGTCGGCTGCCGAACAGCAGCGAATCGACCTCGAGCTGAGCCTCGCGGAGCAGCAGGGCCGGCTGGGCATCATCCGCGAACTCCAGGACGGAGCCGTGCTCTCCATCGCCCGCCTGATCACCGCGGCCGAGGCGGCCAGGTACACGGCCGAGAGCGACCCCTCCAGCGCCGTCCGGGCCGCCACGGCCCTGACCGAGGACGGCCGCGTGGCCCTCGCTGACATGCGCCGGGTGCTCACAATCGTGCGGGAAGGCGAATCCGTGGCTGCGCCCCGGCCCGGCCTGCAATCGGCCCAGGATCTCTTCCGGGTCATGCGTGACGCCGGCCTCGTCGTCGGCTTCGACGAGTCGGGTGAGCGTTTTCCGCTCAAACCCGGCGCCGAGCTGGCCATCTTCCGGATTCTTCAGAGTGCGCTGGCCAACTCACTCAAGCACGGCGGTCCGGGCACGGAGGCGAAGATCTCCTTCACCTGGACCCAGGACGGCCTGCAGCTTCAGATCGACGACGACGGCATCCGAGCCGCCGCACGGCGCACCAGCTCCGACGACAAGGAATTCGCCGAGCGCACCAGATACACGATCGACGACGACCTCAAGGCGCTCAGCGAGAGCATCAGCGGGGCGGGAATCACCCAGATGCGGGAACGCGCCGAACTCTTCGGTGGAGTCTTCAACGCCGGCACCGTGCCGGGCGTCGGGTTCTCGGTCTCCGCGATCTTCCCCTCGCTGCGTTTCCACAACGGCATCCATGGAGTCAACCTCTCCCGCTGAGCGGGTCGACACCGGCTGGGTGTCGCCAGGATGGCGCCCGGCTCAGTCCTCGAGGTTGTCGACCCCGGGGACCCAATCCAGGCCGGGCACGCCCCAGCCGCGCTTGCGGGTGACCTTGGTGGCGATCTTCGCGTAGAAGTGTTCGAGACGGTCCACGTAGAGGGTGCCGTCGAGGTGGTCGAACTCGTGTTGGAAGATCCGGGCGAGCCAGCCCTCCGCGTGGATCTCGAACGGCTTCTGGTCAAGGTCGACCGCGCGCAGGATGGCCGACGCCGATCGCAGGAGCGGGAAGCGCTCGCCCGGGTAGGAGAGGCATCCCTCGACGTCCTCGTCCTCATCGGCCTCGCCGGCGGGCACCGGGGTGATCCACAGCTCGGGGTTGATGGCCACTCCGCGCCACGACCGCTCGTCGTCGTCGAGGTAGCTGTAGGTGAAGAGCCGCAGCGGCACACCCACCTGGGGTGCGGCAAGGCCGACGCCCGGCGCGGCATCCATCGTCTCGAACATGTCCTTCACCAGAACTCGTAGTTCGTCGCCGAAATCCTCAACGGGTGCAGCGGGGGAGTGGAGAACAGGATCTCCGGAAATAACAATCGATCGCACGGCCATTCAGCAAGGATATCGGGCTCGTTGTCGATAGGGTCATTGGGTGACCCCCGACCTGACCGACTTGGCTGTCGAACTCACCATCGACCCGCGCCAGGCCATCGGGATCCCGCTCGCGCTGGTCGGTGCTATCTTCCTCTCGCTGGGTGCACAGTTTCAGCACCGCGGGGTGAACAAGGTCGAGGCCAGCACCGCTGAGGTGACCGGCGGCCTCAACCTCCGCCAGTTGACTCTCCTCCTCGGCCGGCCATCCTGGGTGCTCGGCACATTGATGCTGGGCCTGGCCATCGTGTTCCAGCTCTCCAGTCTCAACTTCGCGCCGATCATCGTCGTGCAGCCGCTGGGCGCCGTAGCCCTCGTGATCACGTCGATCCTCAACGCGCGGGTGTCCGGCGTGAAGGTCAACCGGGCATCCAAGATCGCCATCGGCATGTGTGTCGGCGGTGTCGGCCTGTTTGTGACCGTCGCAGCCTTCACCGCCATCGACAAGCCGGTCACGGACGCGAATCTGCTTACCATCCTGGCCATGCTGGCCGGGGTGCTGGTGGTCTTCGGCGGCCTGTTCTTCTTTCTGCGCACCCGGTTCCCGGCGATCCTGTACATCATCGGCGCCGGCGTGCTCTACGGCTTCGTCGCCACCCTGGCTAAGGTGATCATCAACCGCACCCAGTACGGCAACTTCGAGTGGCTGACGCTCACCTGCGTCGTCGGCCTTCTGCTCGGTGCGACCCTCGGGGCGTATTTCGTGCAGAACGCCTACGCATCCGGCCCGCCGGACCTCGTGATCGCCGGACTGACCGTTGTCGACCCACTGATCGCCGTCGGCATCGGTATCGTCGTGCTCGGCGAAATAGCCCAGGCGCCGGCCTGGGCCGCCGTGGCATTCATCGTGGCGGGTGCCATCGCGATCTACGGAGTGTTCCTGCTGGCCAGGCACCACCCACAGTCCGCCGGTTAGCCGCTTTTCAGGCCGTAGCGGTGCGATCCTGATGGCGCGCCGAGGTCACGGATGCCCGTAGACACGGCGGCTTAGAATAGGGTGCTAGAAGACCTCGTCGGCGTGCGCGCCGTCCAAGACCTGCATTTCTCGCCGGATGATGACCTCCGGCCCACTTACGTTGGGACAATTCCACTTGTCAGATTCGACCGATTTGCCGAGCGACGCCACCCGCGCCGCGCCGACATCGAAGAAACCGATTCGGGTTCTCATCGCCGCGGACACCTTCGCCCCTGACGTGAACGGTGCCGCACGCTTCGCCGAGCGGCTCGCCGCCGGGCTGGTCTCCCGCGGGCACGAAGTGCAGATCATGGCTCCCGCTCCGTCTCGCAAGCACGGCACCTGGACCGAGATCCACGAGGGCCAGTCCATGGTCGTGCACCGGTTGAAGAGCTGGCGCTGGTACCCGCATGACTGGCTGCGCTTCGCTCTGCCCTGGCTGATCCACGCCGAGAGCCGCCGCATCCTCGACACCTTCAAGCCCGATGTCGTGCATTTCCAGTCCCACATCAACGTGGGCAGAGGAGTCACCATCGAGGCCGCGAAGCGTGGCATCCGCATCATCGGCACGAACCATTTCATGCCGGAGAACATGCTCGAGTTCACGCTGCTGCCCAAGTGGCTGCACGAGCGCATGGTCAAGGGTGCCTGGAAGGCCGCCCGCCGCACCTTCGGTCGAGCCGAAGCCGTGACCACCCCGACAGTGCGTGCCGCCGAGTTCCTCGAGCGGTACACCGGGCTCGAGGGAGTTCTCGCGATCTCCTGCGGCATCGACGCACACAACTACGCACCCAGCTTCGATCCCCGCACCGAGAACCGGATTCTCTTCGTCGGACGCGTCACGGGGGAGAAGCAGATCGATGTGCTGCTCAACGCCGTCACGCTGCTCTCGCCCGATCTGAACGTCAAGGTCGAGATCGTCGGCGGCGGCGACCAGAAACGCAACCTAGAGCACCTCGCTCAGACCCTCGGCATCCGAAACCGGGTCACCTTCACCGGTTATGTGACCGACGAGGAACTCCGTGCCGCGTACACGCGATCCACTGTCTTCGCCATGCCGTCGATCGCGGAGCTTCAGAGCATCGCGACGATGGAGGCCATGGCATCCGGACTTCCCGTCGTCGCCGCGAACGCGATGGCCCTGCCTCACCTCGTGCACGACGGACAGAACGGCTATCTGTTCGAACCGGGTAGCGCCAAGGACATGGCCGCTAAGCTCACCCGGGTGCTGACCGCAGCCCCCGAGGAACTCTCCGCGCTCAAGCGGGAGTCGCTCAAGCTGATCGGCGCACACGACATCAACCGCACGCTGAACACTTTCGAGTGCCTGTATCGTGGGGAACCCGTGGTCGACACGATCACCTCCGAGGCTGCCGCGCACTCGCCGGAGTAACCGCGGTTTTGGGGCGGTAGCTCAGCTGGTTAGAGCAGCGGACTCATAATCCGTCGGTCCCGGGTTCAAGTCCCGGCCGCCCTACTGTAAAACTGTTTCTCCAAGTTACGTTCAGCCGAACAAGTCTGCGCCGGCTGCTCTTCGACGCGGGTGCACGCTCGGGTTGGTCAGTTCTGCCCTGAGCAAATTTACGAACGCCACGCTATCTGTCCTGGATCACTGACTGCCCCATGTGCCTTCTCCTACAGTTCGGAGCACGGGAGTACGGTCGCACGCCCGTGAACCCGACTGAGGAGGCACCATGCTTTTCGATACGTCGCCTACGGAAGCCTGCGGCAGGCCTGGGACGACGGTGTACGTTTCGGCTTCGACGCCAACCCGGAATACCGCTGACCCCGAGCTGACGCCTCGATGACTGACGGTCCAATCAAATCCCTGACGGGTCGTGGAAGGAGCGAATGTCGGCGGTGACGCAATTCCGTGCCAGGACAAAGCTCCTTGTCCCGACAGTTGGGACCGAGCAGATGCGGGAGGTCGACCGCATCGCGATCAACGGAGTGGAGCCCAATCTCTACCAGATGATGGAGAAAACGCGCAGAAACCCGGCGGCCCAGTGTGTCGAGATGCTGCGTGTCGGGGCTGTGGGGGATGCCTGGACCCAGGTTCCGATCGAGGTGCAAGACGGCGTCGGGGAGCTCTGGCTGGCGGACATCGGGATCCCCCGGGAGGTCTACCGTCGGGTGGGAGTCTCCCCACCAGAGCGTCTTTTCACGCCGGGTTACCGGGTGAGGCTCGGGGCTACCGTCTAGACGTGACGGTTGCGGTCAAACCGATCAGAAATCCCGCGGCGATCGCCAGGAGGGACTCCGCCGGTGCTCCGCCCGGCCCCCACAGGGTGGGGCCGCGCAGAGCATCGAGGCTCTCGACCCCGGCAGTCGTGATCAGCGCGATCAGAGCTCCGGCCGCCGACAGGTACAGCCCGGATCTGATCTTCACGGGGTGCTCGGTGCGCGCACGCACATACAGGGCCAGAACGGCCACGACCACGACGGGTGCGAAATGGTAGGTCGTTGTCGGGTGCGTCAACGCCATGAGCGCCCAGCCGAGTGCCACCACGCCCGACACCGCAACTGCCTCGAGCAACGAGCGTCGGGCTGAGCGGGCGTGAGCATGAAACCGAGCCTCCGCGGCCTCCTCGACTGGATGCGGCGCCGGTCGCGCCGTCATTTGCGGTTCATGATCCGGTGGCACAGCGCCACGAACGGATTCTCCCGAGGGGTGCCGTCTGCGTGGGCCTGCACGACGCGCACGCCGTTCGAGAACGCGACATAGCCGCGGATGTTTTCCGCCGCCGGCGTCGGGTGGGGGTAATACCAGGCCGCATTGGGGTTCTTCCGCCCGTCGACCGCGAGGGTGTAGTACTTAGCGGTCCCCTTCCACGCGCACTGCGACGTCATGGATGCGCCGGAGAAGTACGCGGAGTTCAGTGACTGGGGCGGGAAGTAGTGGTTGCCCTCAACCCGGACGGTCTCATTCGACTCCGCCAGCACGACGTCATTCCAGATTGCCTGGTACATGGGTTGCTCCCTGCTCGTGGTGTGCGGGGCGGCCCCGCAGCTGAACCAAACGTAGGCAAGCCACCCGCTCTCGTTTAGTAACCTGGGACACACAACGGCTCAGAACCCAAGTTGTGACCTCGGTTCTGCACCGTGTGTCCAGGCATGGAGTTTAGAAGTTGAGGATCTGGTAGCCCTCGACAACCAGCTTGCGGATGCTCGCCTCGCCCTTGTTGTCCGTGAGCAGCGGCCAACCGCCGGTCTCGATGGGGTCGGTGACCCCGTGGGAGGCGACGCAGAAGCCGCAGGCACCCAGGATGTTGTCCTGGAGTGCGAATGCGAGCGGGTTCATCTTGTGCTTCGGGTCGGAAATGGCGGCCAGGGATTCGACGCCCGACCCGTCGAAGACCACGACGACGTCATCGCCGGCCTGCTTGAACTCGAGGGCGGTCTTGAGGCCGCGGTACACGCGCGCGCTGTCGGAGCCGATGGGCTCGTAGATGACGACGGCGATTTTGGATTCAGACATTTTGTTTGCACTCCTAGGTAGACCGATCTGGCTATTGATAACTATACCGATCTGTCTGGTAAAGTCCAATCATGGAATCCACGACGACACTTCTGCCCCCGGCACTCAGCGCCCGCGAGCGCCTGCTGGCCTCCGCGAGTCGCCTCTTCCACGAACGCGGCATTAACGCGACCGGAATCGACCTCGTCGTTCGCGACGCGGGTGTGGCCAAGGCCAGCCTGTACAACAACTTCGCCGGCAAGGAAGCGCTGGTGGTGGCCTACCTGGAGGAGGAACTGGACGGCTGGGTGCGCAGTGTGCGCGCGCTGGACGATCCGCTGGCGCCGCGCGCGCAGCGGGTGGTGGCCCTGTTCAAGGCGCTGGCGCTTTCAGTCGAAACGCACACCTTTTACGGCTGCCCGTTCACCAACGCCGTGATCGAACTTCCCGAATGCGCCAGCGTGCGCAGGGTCGCGGAACGCTACCGTGAGGTCGTCCGCGCCCACTTCGCGCACCTGGCCGGGGCGGATGCCGCCGCCACCTCGGTCTCCCGCCTGGTGCTGCTCTACGACGGGGCCATCACGGCCGCGAAGGTCGGCCGCGACGCCGCCCTGGTTCGCGTAGCGGGCACGATGGCGCAGGAACTCGTTCAGGCCACCGAAACGGCGTAGGAGAACCGATGAAGATCGCAGCCGCCCTCCGGGCGTTCGAACTGGACACCCGGCCGATTCATCCGGAGTCGCGCGTGGCGCTCGACAAACGCTGGGCGGAACTGCCCGAGCACGCGAAGACGCCCAACCAGCTCCTCGGCCGGTCGGCGATCGGGTGCGAGGGCACCCACGGGGTCTTCCCCAAATGCGACCTGACCTGCTCTCCTTGCTACCACGCGGCGGACGCCAACAAGGTGCGCATCGACGGCAACCACACCGTCGCCGGCGTCACCGAGCAGATGGAGTACCTCCGTCGCATGCGTGGCCCCCGTGCCCACGCGCAGCTGATCGGCGGCGAGGTGAGCCTGCTCCCCGCGGCCGATCATGCGGCAGCCCTGGTGGCGATGCGCGCCAACGGCCGAGAGCCGATGTCGATGACCCACGGCGATTTCGACTACGACTACCTGCTCAACGTCGTTCTCGACGAGAACGGCACGCCCCGTTTCGGCAAGGTCTCGTTCGCCGCGCACTTCGATTCTCTGATGCGCGGCCGTCGCGGAGCGGTTCGACCGCACTCGGAAGCCGAGCTGAACCCCTTCCGCGAGAAATTCGCCCGCATGTTCGTCGACCTCAAACGCGACCACGGGGTGAGCTCCTACCTGGCGCACAACATGACGGTCACGCCGTCGAACGTGGGTGAGGTGAGCGCGGTCACCCGCGACGTGCTCGAGATGCCCTACGACATGATGTCGTTCCAGCCCGCCGCGTTCATCGGTGACGACCGGCGCTGGAAGGAAGACTTCGACGACGTTACCGTCGACGCGGTCTGGGAGCGCATCGAAGAGGGGGCCGGGCAGAAACTGCCCTGGCAGGCCACCCAATTCGGCGACCCGCGCTGCAACCGCACCACGGTCGGCCTGCGGGCCGGGGGAGTCTTCGCGCCGCTGCTCGACCCCGACGAGCCGAAAGACCTCGCCGCCCGGGACCGGTTCCTCGACCACTTCGGCGGCATGATCTTCGGGGACGTGCCCGCCCGCATCCTCACCGTCAAGATCGCTCGCGCCCTCGCCGCCCACCCCGGCGACATCCCGCCGCTGCTGGGTCTGCTGCGTCGGGTGCTGGGCCGCGCTGGTGGTGTCCGCGGCATTCTGCGGGCCGCCCGGGCCAGGAGGCTCGGCTTCAAGACCTTCGTGGTGCACAGCTTCATGGACGCCTCCGACGTGGCGCCGGCTTGGGACCTGATGCAACGCGGCATCACCGGTACGGATGCGAAAACGATCGAAACGCAGGAGCGCCTCGGCGCCTGCATGTACGCGATGAGCCACCCGGGGGACGACCGGCTCGTGCCGGCCTGCGTTCAGCACTCGGTGCTTGACCCGATTGAGAACATCGGCCTGCGCAAGCTGTTGCCGATCACGGGCGCGGTGCGCGGCGTCGTTTCCCGGCCAACCGGCCTGACCGAGGTGCGGCCGACCCGGGCTCGAACCGGTAGGGCGTGACCGAGTCTCAGGCGCTCGCCGACGCCCTGGCTCAGAGCATGGAGCCGAGGTCGGATCCGACCGAGGGGTAGGTTGCGGTCATCGATTTCAGCTGGCGGGTGGTGAGGCCGAGCTTGATGGCGAGACCCAAGATGTTGATCAGCTCCGCGTAGCCGGGGCCGAGCAGATGTGCTCCGCGGATCTGATCGGTTGCGCTATCGATGATGACCTTCGTCGCTGCGGTCCTCTCGCCGACTCGGTAGTTCGCGTACCAGCCGCTGGTGTCGTTGTAGCGCACGGTGACGTCCCGGCCGTCCCTGCGGGCGTCGTGCTCGAGCATGCCGACGCGGTTCAGCTCCGGGCTCGTGAACACGGTTGTGGGGGTGCCGGTGTACCCCCTGATTGAGCTGCTGCTGTGCACATTGATCCCGGCTTTCTCGGTCCTGCCCACCACGAGGTGGACGAGGTCGGGGTCGAACGCGCGCAGCGGTCGCTCGCCTCGATCGATGATCACGCAGTCCACACCCGCACGGGCCGCGATGTGCGCGAACTCGAACGAGACGAATCCGCCGCCGACGAACACCATCCGAGCGGGTAGCGCCTCGAGGCTGAGGAAGTCGGTGCTGTCGATCAGGTGCTCGTGGCCGGGGAATGCGAGCGGGCGCGGGCGAGCGCCGGTGGCGACTAGGAACCGCTTCGCCTCGTGCTGCACCCCGTCGATCTCGAGCCGACGGGGTCCCGTGAATCGGGCGGTGCCGTGAAAGGTCGTCACGTCGTTTCGCGCAAGTTCGTTTTCCATGCCCTGGGGAACGGCGTCCGTGAACCCACGCTTGTGGCGCATCAGTCCGGGCCAGCCCAGCGTTAGCTGTTTCTCGGTGATGCCCTTGCCCTGCAGCAGGTGGGCAGCGTCGATCACTTCCGCACCTCGACGGAGGATTTTCTTCGGATCACACCCACGCAGCGCACACGTGCCGCCATACGGAAGGGCGTCGACGATGCCCACCCTCCAGCCCTGGGCGGCGCACCGGTTGGCCGCGGTGGTGCCGGCCATTCCGGCGCCGACGACGAACAGGTCGTATTCCTCGCTTAGGCCGTTCATGCTGCGGTCATCGCTTCGCGCAGTTGTTCCAGCGTCGGGGCGCCGGTGAACCCGGCGGGGGTGGAGTAGATCCGGCAGGCAAGTCCCACCGCAGCGGACAGGTCGGGAAAGAGGTCTCGTCCGTCGACCAGGATGCTCGGGGATCCCCGGAAACCGAACGTCTCCGCGTCCTCCACGCTTTTGATCAGCTGCCAGTTCACGGTGACGCCGGGGCGTTCTGCCGCGATCACCGCCAGCCGCTCGGCCGCGATCGCCGCGTTCGGGCATCCGTCGACGTACTGCCCTGTGATTTCCATATCTGCACGGTAAACGTTGCACCACGCTGCAAGGTCAAGTGGTGGAATGGACGTATGCAGATCAGGGACCTTGCCCGTGCGAGCGGTGTGACGCCGCAGACCATCAGGTACTACGAACGCCGCGGCCTATTGCCTCCCGCCGCGCGTGATCGGAACGGCTACCGCCAGTACGACGAAGCGGCGCTCTCTCGCCTGCAGTTCATCCGCTCCGCCCAGACGGCCGCCCTGACGCTAACCGAAATCGGCAGCATCATCACCGTTCGACAAGCAGGTGACGTGCCCTGTGAGCACGTCGCCACCCTCCTCGCCACCAAACTCGCGGACGTGCACCGCCGGCAAGAAGAACTCGTGCTCCTCGAAAAAGAGCTGCACCACCTGTTCCGCGCCAGCAAGGACCTCGACCCGGCCGACTGCGAAGCCGGCCGCGTCTGCCACATCATCGCCCGGGGTCAGTCCTAGGCAGTCCAAGCGGCGGATTCACTCGGGCAACCACGATTCACACGGGCACGACAGAGACCGCGGAGAGAGGCAAGGCCAACGCCACTCGGCATCCCTCGCGCACCGCGTCACCCGGCGGCAGCGCGGCCTGCAGCACGAGTACGTCGTCGAAGCTGACGCTCACCATCCGCCGGGGCCCGAACCGGCGCACCCGGGTGACGCGCCCGATCACCCCGGTCGACGGCGTCGTCTCATCGGTGCAGGGGGAGACTTCGATCGCCTCATGGCGGATCACGAGCACTCCGGGGCCGTTGGGCGTGGCCGGCGAGACGGGAACGCGGCCGAGCGGCGACACGTGCACGCCGCCCTGCACAGTGCCCGGGATTTCGTTGAGCCCGCCCATCAGCCGGGACACCCGGATTGAGGCCGGGCGGTTGTAGAGGCTGTCCACGCTGTCGTGCTGGAGCAGTTCGCCGGCCTGGACGACGGCGATCCGGTCGGCGACCGCGGCGGCCTCGTCACGGTCGTGGGTGACCAGGATGATGGTGGGGGAGAGGGCGCGGCGGATGTCCTCGAGGAGCTGGTGCATGTCCTCCCGCAGCGCCGGATCGAGGGCGCTGAACGGCTCGTCCAGGAGCAGCACGCCGGGTGCCGCGGCGAGGGCGCGGGCGATGGCCACGCGTTGCTCCTGTCCGCCTGACAGGGCCTGCACCGACCGGTCGCCGAAGTCGCCGAGCTGCACCAGGTCGAGGTAGTGCCGGGCGTGGCGCCGGGATTCGGCCCGGGTCGCCCCATTCACCCGCCGGGAGAAGGCGACGTTGTCGAGCACGTTCAGGTGCGGGAACAGCAGCGGGCGTTGGAAGACCATGCCGATTCCGCGCTTCTCCGCGGGGATCCCGGCGACATCGGTCCCGTCGACGAGCACACTGCCGGAGCCTGCCTGTTCCAGCCCGGCGATCACCCGCAGGATCGTGCTCTTCCCGGATCCGCTCGGCCCGAGGATCGCCGTGCACGAGGCGGCCGGGACCTCGAGGGTGACCTCGGTCAGAGCCGGGGTGCGGTTGGTGCCGAACGACTTGGACACCGCGCGGAGGGTCACATCGGCGCTCATTCTGGTTCTCCAATTGCGGGGGTGGACGGGTTGGTCTGGCCGCGGGGCCGGCGCCCCGCGAGGCCGGCCAGGGTGAGCAGGGCCAAGGGCGGCACGATGGCCGACAGCGACAGGATCGCCACCGCCGAATCGTTGCCGAGGCCCGCGGCGAGCGCCGCGGTCACGAGCGGCAGCGTCACGATCTGGCCGCCGCCGACCACGACCGTGACCACGTAGTCGCTCCAGCCCACGAGGAAGGCCAGGAAGGCCGCGCGGGCCAGGGCGGGTGCGACCAGAGGCACGTGCACGCGCCAGAGAACGCTCCGGCGGGAGGCCCCCAGTGTGCGGGCCTCCTCCTCGTAACGGATGTCGTGCGCGGCATACGCGACCCGCATGGTGAAGGTCGTGTAGGGGATGGCCATCACGACCAGGACCAGCACCAGGCCGGCTTCCGGGGGGATCTGGGCGCGCAGGAGGATGACGTTCAGACCCAGCACGGCCGCGAACGGCGGCAGGGCGATGGGGGCGAGTAGCAGGGAGCCGACGGCTCGTGGCCAGGGCACGGCACCGAACGTGAGCGCGCGGGCGGCCATCGCCCCGATCGGGGTCGCGACGGCCGCTACGATCAAGCTCAGGCCGAGCGACGCCCCTAGTGCCGGGACTGCCCCCTGGGCGATCGCGCTGTCGACGCCGCCCCAACCCCACTCGGTGGGCAGCACCGAGGGAAAGGACCACCGGTCGGCGAAAGCCCACAGCATCAGCGGAGCGAAGGGCAGCAGGAACCACGCGGCGACCAGCAACGAACCGAGGATGCGCGCCAGGCGGCCGGGGCCGTGGGAGAGTGTCAGCGAGCTGCCGGGGTCTCCCGGCAGGCGGATTCGTTTCCGCGTCATCGCCACACCGCCGTCTTCCGCAGGGCCCGGAAACAGAGGCCGACGACCAGGAAGGAGACCAAGGTGGTGAGCACGGCCGCCGCGGCGGCTTCGGGTCGGGCGGTGAGCGTGACGGAGTTGAACAGGCGCAGGGCCATCACGGCGAGAGGCTCCGGGTACGTGCGCCCGAGCAGCCAAGCCACCTCGTAGGAGCCCAGGGTGTACACGAATGCGATCGTCGATGAGATGGCCAGCGCCGGCAGGGCCAGAGGCAGCATCACGAAGCGAAACCGCTTCCATCGTCCTGCGCCCAGCATCGCGGCCGCCTCGTCGAAGCGGGCGACCCGCGTGATCAGCGTGCCGGCGACGACCAGCCCGATGAAGGCCGACTCCTTCCACGCGTACTCCGCGACCACGGCCACCCACCAGGGACCGCCGACCAGGGCCGGCCAGAGGTCCGCCGGCACCCCGAACACCCGGGCGAGCAGGCCGGAATCGGCCAGGAGCAGCCCTACGGCGGCGGCTCCGATCAGGTGCGGGATGGTCACCGTGGCGGCGCTGGTCGCCGCCACGATCCGGCCGCACCACCGACCGTTGACGATCAGAAGCGCCGTCCCCATCCCCACCAGCGCCGCAATCACGGTCGAGACCAGCGCGATGGCCAGGGAGAGTCCGAGCGCACGAAGCAGATCGCCCGCCTGTCCGGTGTAGGCGTCAAGGCTGAGCCGCACGGGCCCGACCAACGGCATCAGCCCCAGGCTCTGCAACGCGGCCGCACCGACCCCGCCGACGACCACGAACACGGCCGGGGCCACGGCAGGCAGCACCAGGAAGACGCTGCGCATCCGTGTGCTGTGCATCCCTGCGCTGCGCGCCGGTGTCGCTTCCCTAGCCGGCGTCGCGGGTGTGGTCGGTGTCATCGGACTGACTCGGTGGCTACTTGCCGGCGAGCACGGAGGTGCGCCAGCCCTCGTCGAGCAGTGGCACCCACGTCGCCGCCAGCTCGGGGTTGGCGTTCTTGGCCAGCACGTCGTACGGCGGCACCACAGGGGAGAAGGGCAGGGCGCCGAACGTCGCCCGGTCATCAGGGCTGAGCGCGTCCAGGTCGAGCACCGTGAACTGCCCCCACGTCGCCGGGTCCGCCTTCGCCAGCTGCTGCTCCACCGACAGGGCGACGTTGGCGACGACCATGGCTCCGGCCGACGAAGCCGCGTTGACGGGGATGCCGAGGAAACTCGCGTTGCCCACGGTTCCCTCCTCGAGCGTGAGCACCCGGGTTCCGGGCGGGAAGGTGCCGCCCTCGACCAGTTCGGTCAGGGTGGCCGGGCCGTAGGTCATGGTCAGGTCGATCTGGCGGTCGGCGAAGAGCTGGTTCAGTTCCTGGTCATTCGCCGGGTAGGTGCTGCCCTCGCGCCAGAGCGAGGGGGCCAGGGCGTTGAGCCGGTCGAACAGGGCCGGCGTCAACGCGTCGTAGGCGGCCTGATCGAACTCGGCAGGGACGTTCTCATATCCGCCCGAGACGCTGTAGAGAACCTCGCGGGTGAAGACCGATCCGGTGAAGTCCGGCGGTGCCGGGTAGGTGAAACGCCCCGGATGCGCCTCCGCCCACTCGAGGACACCCTCCAGTGTGGTCGGCGGGTCGGCCACGACCTCCGAGTTGTAGACGAAGGTGAACTGGGCCTTGCTCCACGGGGCCTCACAGCCGTCCACGGGGGTGCCGAAATCGTTCGTGAGGAGGGGGTCGGCGGCCGCGGTCAGGGACAGATTGGGCATCAGGCCCGTCCAGCCGCAGCGCCAGGCCCCGGCTTGTTTGCCGGTGCGGAAATTGTCTCCGTTCACCCAGACCAGATCGACCGTGCCGTCGTCGGTTCGCCCGGCCTGCAGTTCCGAGAGCACCCGGTTGAGCGCGTCCCCGGTGTCGGTCACCGGCACCCGCTCCAGGGTGACGCCTTCGGCGGCCACGGCAGGGGCGAGAACCTCGTCGACGTACTCGTTGCCCTGCGTGTCGCCGCCGTACATCCACAGTTTGACGGTCTGGCCCTGTGCCGCAGTGACGACCTCGTCCCAGCTGCCGAACGCGCTGCGGGTACCCTCGGGAGCGGGAGCGGCGCACGCGCTCAAGGCCAGCGCCACGGCCGTGCCGAGGCCTAGAAGGATGCCGGCTCGGGTGCGCCGGGAACGCCGGGGGCGGCACGGGGTCGGGACGAGAATCATCGGTGACGTCTCCATTCGGGCGGAACAGGATCGGGCAGTCACCGGTTGACTCATCAAGAGCGACCGGTGCCGTTCGACTAGGGTAAGCCGCGGCAGAACGCATATATTCCACCAGGAGGATCAGTTGAAGAGCCAGAGCGAAGAGCCCGGGAATACTCCGGCCTCGCCTCCGGCGTCCGCGTCGGGCTCAGTTTCCGTCTCGCCGAAGGGCCACCGCAGAGCCCTGTGGCGACTCGGGGCCCTCGCAATCCTCATGGTTGCGGTGATCGTGGTCGGGCTCGTGGTGCAGGTGCCCAGCGTCGAGCAGGTGCGTGACGCCGCCGATAGCGCCGGAACCGTGGGGATCCTTGGATTCGTCCTGGGCTATGCCGCCCTCACGCTCACGCCCATGCCGAAGAACGTGCTCAGCATGGCTGCAGGGCTGACCTGGGGATTCGCCGGTGGTTCCCTGCTCGTCTATCTCGGTGCCCTGTTCGGCGCGACTCTGGCCTTCGTGATCGGGCGCTCCCTCGGTCGCGACGCGGTCGAACGATTCACGGGCGCCCGGGTGGCCCGCGTCGACGAACTCCTCCGCCGGCAGGGATTGGCCACGGTCATCGGCGCCCGGCTCATTCCCGTGCTGCCGTTCACCGTCATCAACTACACCGCCGGACTGACCGCCGTGCGACGCGGCGACTACGCGCTCGGCACGGCGTTGGGAATCATCCCGGGCACCCTCGCCTACGTTGCGATCGGTGCTTTCGGCTTCGAGCTCGGCTGGCCGTTTTGGCTTGCCGTCGGCGTTCTCGGTGGCCTGACCGTGATCGGTCTGTACCTGGCCCGCCGGGCACGACGCACAACCCGGGCGGCGGTCGCCGAGGCGCCGTCGACCGGTGCGGCTGCTGGGCCCGGGGACGAAAAGGGTGTTTGACTCCTCCCTGCGCCGTGCACTCGACGCCCCACTGCGCGGCGCCGCGCGCACACTCGACCGCCCCTGGATCACGCCCGACCGACTGACCATCGCCGGTCTGGTAGTCGGCCTCGGCAGCGCGGCGACGGCGGCCGCCCAGCTGTGGTGTATTTCACTCATTCTCTGGCTGGTCTCCCGCATCTTCGACGGACTCGACGGTGCCCTGGCTCGGTTGCGCCGCGAACGCGCTGAGGATGACGACGGCGCCGGGAACGGTGAAACCGCCGGCCACAGCGAGGCCGGCGGTTTCCTCGACATCGTCGCCGACTTCACGGTCTACGGCTTCACCGTCTTCGGTGTCGGCATCGGTGCGACCGCCGGCTTTGGCGCCCCCTGGTGGCCGTTCGTGCTGGTCCTGGTCGCGTACTACCTCAACGGCGGCGCGTTTCTGGCGTTCTCCTCGATCGCCGAACGCACCGACCGGCAGATCGACGACGGACGCTCACTCTCGTTTCTTGGCCGCATCGCCGAAGGCGCGGAGACCATCCTCGTGCACAGCCTGTGGCTGATCTTCCCTTTCGTCGCCTGGCAGATCGCGCTCGTCTGGGCCGTCTTCGTCGGTCTCAGCGCCATCCAACGCATGATTGCCGGCTACCGCGCCCTGCGCTGACGGACCAGTGCCCGCGCGGTCGTCAGTGCAGCCGGGCGCTGCGCAGGCGACGCAGGGTACGGGTCGCCGCCAGCACGAGAACGGAACCGAGCCGGTGCCGCACATCGGCCACGGCCACATTCCAGAGGCCGTCGTTGTACGTGGGGTAGGCGTGCGTGGTGCCGGCAATTGCGCTCGTGGTGAGCCGGTTCTTCACCGCCAGGGAGATCTCACCCAGGGTTTCACCGGCCCGGGGACCCACGACCGTGCCGCCGAGCACCCGGCCGCGTTTGTCCACGACCAGCTGAGTGTAGCCATCCGTTTCCGCCTCCGTCACGGCCCGGTCGACGTGCTCGTGGTCGCGGGTGACGACGCGGTGGCCCTGCGCCACGGCATCCGTGGCTTGCAGGCCGACGGCGCCCACCTCCGGGTGGGTGAACGTGACCCGGGGGATCGCTGCGCTGTCGAAGCTGCGGGTCAGGCCGAGGATCGCGTTCGTCGCGGCCACGCTGGCGTTGACCCCCGCAGTGTGGGTGAACTGGGGCAGCCCGGTCACGTCTCCGGCGGCCCAGATGCGCGGGTTGGCGGTGCGCAGCCGGGAGTTGACCACGATATTGCCGTGTGAATCGAGTCGCACCCCCACACGCTGCAGGTCGAGGCCGGCCGTGTTCGGGCGGCGGCCCAGAGCCGCGAGCACCCGGTCGAACACAACGATGCTTCCGTCGCTGAGAGTGAACGTGCCCGAGCGGCGATCACTCGAGGAAACAGCCGTCACGGTGGAGGTTGTTCGCACGTCGACGCCGTCCGCGATGAGTGCGGCCTGCACGATGGCGCCAGCCCGCTCGTCCTCCTTGGGCAGGATGCGCGGCCCGCGGTGCACGAGTGTCACGGCCGATCCGAGGCGCGCCATTGCCTGGGCGATCTCACAGCCGATCGCCCCGCCGCCGAGCACGACGAGGCGTTCGGGAAGCGTGCGCAGGTCCCAGAACGTCTCGCTGGTCAGCAGTTCGACCGCGTCGATCCCGGGAATGTGCGGCAGCGCAGGGGAGGCGCCGGTGGCGATTAGGGCCTGCCGGAATCGGATCTCGCGGCCGTCCACGTCGACGGTGCCGGGGCCGGTGAAGCGTGCCCGGCCGATCACCACTCTGATGTTGTCTCGCACGAGCGACTCCGCGGAGTCGACCGGGGCGATTTCGTGCATGGCGGTCTGTACATGGTCCATCACCCGGGCGAAGTCCACGACGACGTCGCTCACGCTCACTCCGAGGCGCGCCGAGGAGCGCGCCGTCTTCGCGGCATCCGCCGCGGCAATGAGCGACTTCGACGGCACGCAGCCGGTCCACAGGCAATCCCCGCCAAGACGGTTGTTTTCGATCAAGACGACACTCGCCCCGAAGCTGGCCGCCGTGCGGCTGGCCACGAGCCCAGCCGTGCCGCCGCCGATGACGACCAAGTCCCACTCGTTCATTTCGCTCATGACTGCGAGCGTAGACGGTTGCCGGGTGCGTCGAGCCAGGTGAGGCTGGTTAGGCTGACGGGAACGAAAGGCCGGATCTGCACCATGGCGAACGTCTACGAGGCCGCGGCCGGGTTCTACGACGCGCTCTCCGGGGAGCGCTGCGTCTACCGGGCCGGTAGGGAATCCGGCGTCGCCCTGCTGGGGCTGCGAGCCGGGGACACGGTCCTGGATCTCGGCTGCGGGACCGGACTGAACCTGGCCCTGCTCGTCGACGCCGTCGGGCCCACGGGCACCGTCATCGGGCTCGATCGCAGCCCGGAGATGCTCGAGATGGCCCGCCGCCGCGTGCAAGCCAACGGGTGGGCATCCGTTCGCCTCATCGAAGCGGATGCCACCACGTTCGACCCGAGTCAGGTCGCGACGGAGCTCCCGGCCGCTGCCGGAGGGCACGTCGACGCCGTGTTCTCGAGCTACGCCATGAGCGTCTTCGCCGACTGGCGCCCCGCCTGGGCGCGGATGCGAGCGCTGCTGGCTTCGGGGGGACGCGCCGGCATTGTGGATATGCAGCTGCCCGTGGGGCGCGCCCGGGTGTTTTCACCGCTCGTGCGGCTGGCCGCCGCGGTCGGCGGCTCTGACCTGGCGGCACGGCCGTGGACCGTTCTCGAACGCGAGGGCGAACAGGTGAGCGCGGTATCCGTGCGTGGCGGCCACATCATGGTGGTCGCGGCCACGATCCGGTAGCGACCTGCCCTGTGTGTCCGGGCGAAGACACTGGTGGATTCTTTTGTGCGTTGTGTGTCCGAGATCGCAGAACTGGGCTTGCTTCGGCTTTTAGCGTGTGGGAAGTAGAACTATCCCCTCTGATGAAAGGTTCACTCCCATGTCTGCTTCGACTGCGTCTTCTGCTTCACGATCAGGTGCGCAACGCCCGGCTGCACTGTCCGCCACGTTCGGTCGGCGCGTCCTGGCCGGAGTTCTCGGGGGACTGGCCGGCGGTGTGGTCTTCGGCATGCTGATGGCCATGATGGGCCTGCTGCCGATGCTCGCGTCCATGGTCGGCTCCTCGTCGGCGCTAGTCGGTTTCGGGCTGCATCTGATGATCTCGATCATGATCGGTCTGGGCTTGACGGTGCTGTTCGGCAACCGCCTACTCACCGGGTACGGCCGCGGAACCCTCGTCGGCCTGGCCTATGGTGCCATCTGGTGGGTTCTCGGACCGCTGATGATGATGCCCCTGATGCTGGGGATGCCACTGTTCGTCCTGGACATGACCAGCGTGTTCTCTCTGATGGGGCACCTCATCTACGGGGCTATTCTGGGGCTGACGGCCGTGCGTGTCCTCAAGAGCCGTGCGTGAGAAATTGCGTGAAAGCTGTGGAGACGAGATGAGTGCGGCCTTGATCGGGGACTGTCGTCCCTGGTCGCCGCACGCACGAGAGGCCAACCCGTTGATTTCGACCCCCGCAGAACCATTCAGTTGCCTGACCGAGGTGGAACTGTTCGCGGACCTCAGCGCGGCCGAGATCGACGCGATGAATCTGATGACCCCGGCCCGGCTGTTCCGGGCCGGCGAACTTGTCTTCAGTCAGAGCCAGCCCGTCACCGCGCTCTTCATCCTCAAGGCCGGGCGGGTGCGCGTCTTCCGCGTCACCGAAGACGGCAAGGCCCTGACCATGGCCATCCTCGAACCCGGCGCCGTCTTCGGCGAGATGCTGCTCGTCGGCCAGCGCATGTACGACAACTACGCGGAGGCCATCGAAGACGCGGCGATCTGCCAGCTCACCGTGGCTGAGGTCGAACAGTATTTCCTCTCTGATCCGCGCATCGCAGTGCGCATCTCCCGGCTGCTGGGCGAACAGGTCGCCCGGCTCGAGGAGCGACTGACCGACCTGGCTCTCCGGCCCCTGTCCGCGCGGGTGGCCAGCACCCTGCTCAAGCTCGCCGAGGCGGCCCCGGCACCCAGGTTCGGCCACACCGTCGTCGTGCGACTCACCCACGAACAGCTGGCCGGGCTGCTCGGCGCGACCAGGGAAGCGACCAGCAAGACCATGGCCGATTTCGCTGCCCACAACCTCATCAGGCAGGGCCGGGGGCGAATCATCATCCAGGATGCTTCCGCGCTGAACGGTGTCGCCCGGCGCACGGCGTGACCGGGCGATAACCAGCACGCCCTGGCCCAGGCGAGCGATCAACCGCAGAGCAGTCAACGAGAGAACGGACACCGCATGAGCAGGCAGAGCGAGAGACTCGAGTTCCAGGGCTCCCAGGGAGCGGCACTGGCGGCGCGCCTTGACCTGCCGGATTCGACGCCCCGGGCCTACGCGCTGTTCGCGCACTGCTTCACGTGCAGCAAGGATGTGCTCGCGGCCGCCCGCATCTCCCGGGCGCTGACCGACTTCGGAATCGCCGTGCTCCGCTTCGACTTCACCGGCCTGGGCCAGTCCGGGGGCGACTTCGCCAACACCGATTTCAGTTCGAACATCGAGGATTTGGTGAACGCCGCCGCGTATTTGCGGGAGCACCACACGGCACCATCGCTCCTGATCGGACACTCGCTGGGCGGCGCCGCCGTGCTCGCCGTCACCCACCGCATCCCAGAGGTGCGGGCCGTCGCGACGATCGGTGCGCCGGCCGATCCCGACCACCTCTCGAACCTGCTGCTCGAGAGCCGTGCCGAGATCGAAGCCCGCGGGGAGGCGGAGGTCCAACTCTCCGGCCGCACCTTCCGCATCCGTCGTCAGTTCCTCGACGACATCGCCGCCCAGCCGCAGACCGAGCGCATCCGCAACCTGGGCGCGGCCCTGCTGGTGATGCACTCGCCGACCGACACCACGGTCGACGCCGACAACGCGCGACGCATCTACGAGGCAGCCCGGCACCCCAAATCATTCGTGGCGCTCGACGGGGCCGACCATCTGCTGACGAAGCCAGCCGATGCGGGCTACGTGGCCGCCATGCTCGCAACCTGGGCCAGCCGCTACGCCTTCGCCCCCATCGAGGAGTCGGCTACGCCGCCATCGGCGGTAGTCCCGGCTGAAGGACTCGTCCTGGTGGCCGAGACAGGGACCGGATCATTCGCTCAGGAGGTGATGATCGGCCGGCACCGGCTGACCGCTGACGAGCCCGCCCCCATCGGCACCGACACCGGACCGTCGCCCTATGATTTCCTGCTTGCAGGCCTGGGCGCCTGCACGTCGATGACCGTACGAATGTACGCCGAGCGCAAGAAATGGCCGCTGGAGAAAGTCACTGTTTCGCTGCGGCACTCCCGAATCCATGCGCAGGACTGCAGCAACTGCGAGACCGAAACCGGCCAGGTTGACCGCGTAGAACGTGTGATCCGCTTGGACGGCGACCTCGACGACGAACAGCGTCAGCGGCTTCGCGAAATCGCCGACAAGTGCCCCGTGCATCGCACCCTGCACTCGGAGATCCTGATCGACACGACCGTCTCCGACGAGGGTCGCGGTCCCGCAGCGATCGGCGACGTTCTGGGTGGCGGTGTGCGGGCATGAGCGCACTCCCGATCGCCGACCACGCACTCCTGTCGGACCGTCATTCTGCCGCCCTGGTGACCCGGAACGGGTCCGTCGTCTGGCTCTGCTTCCCCCGATTCGACAGCGAATCCGTCTTCGCCGCAATCCTGGACGATGATGCCGGGCACTGGTCCATCCGGCCGACCGAAACAGCAACGTCGACACGGCAGTACGTGGATGAGACGATGGTTCTGCGCACTACGTTCCACACGGCGACGGGCGTCGTTGAACTCCTTGACGCCATGGAATTGGGGGACTCGTCCGATCCGCACCGCCTGGGCGAGCACGCCCCGCACACCCTGCTCCGTGGCGTGCGCTGCATCAGCGGACGAGTCTCGGTTGAGATGACCTATCGGCCGCGTCCGGAATACGGTCTGGTGGTGCCCGTCTTCAGCGAGATCTATTCCGGCTCCGTGGCCACGGGTGGGTCGGGCCGGCTCACCCTGTCGATGCCGGAGACGGTTACCGGCGCCGACGGGGAGATCCGGGTCCAGTTCACTCTTTCGGCCGGGGAAGACCGGTCTTTCGCTCTGCAGCGCACCCGGCTCGGTGAGACCCTTCCGTCGGTTTACAGCCAGGGTGAGATCAAGTCCGCGCTTGACGCGACGATCGCGAGCTGGCGGGGCTGGTCCGTGCTGCATCAAAACTACGACGGTCCCTGGCGCGATTTGGTACATCACTCGGGGCGCGTGTTGCAGGCGCTGAGCTATCAACCGACCGGCGCGATCGTGGCCGCAGCCACAACATCCCTGCCGGAGGAAATCGGCGGTGATCGCAACTGGGACTACCGATTCTCCTGGGTGCGCGACTCGAGTTTCACCATGAAGGCACTGTGGGTGGCGGCGTGCCCCGACGAGGCCCATGAATTCTTCGGTTTTGTGACCGCGGCGGCCGCGCACTCTCGCCCCGACCGTCACCTGCAGATCATGTTCGGCATCGGTGGTGAACACGACTTGTCCGAGCGCCTCCTCCGTCAGCTGTCCGGGTGGCGCGAGAGCGGGCCGGTCCGGGTCGGCAACGGAGCCTGGGACCAGCCGCAGCTCGATGTATACGGAGAGGTCCTCGACGCCGCCTTCCGGCTTCGGGAGCAGCTCGGCGAACTTGAACCCGCCACGCGCGAGTTCATGATCGCTCTGGCCGATGCTGCCGCGAGCCAGTGGGAGCAGCCGGACAACGGCATCTGGGAGGTCCGCGGCGAGCCGCAGCACTTCCTCTACTCGAAGCTGATGTGCTGGGTCGCCCTCGACCGAGCTATCGGCCTGGCCGAGCAGCTGCACGCCGAGCACCGCGTTGACGAGTGGTCGTCGACGGCCACCGCAATCCGCGCCGCCATCCTCACGCGAGGGTGGAACGAGGAGGTCGGTGTGTTCACGCAGGCGTTCGATTCGCCGGACCTCGACGCGGCGACACTGATGATGCCCATAGTCGGCTTCCTTTCGGCCTCCGATCCGCGGATGGTGTCCACGGTGGACGCCATCATCCACCGGCTCACCGACGCACGCGGGCTCGTATATCGCTACAAAACCGAATCCGGTGTCGACGGAATCACCGGCAACGAGGGCACCTTCCTGCTCTGCACCTTCTGGCTGGCCCAGGTCCTGGCTGATGCGGGCCGTACAGGTGAAGCCCGAACGGTGTTCGAGAATGCCGTGAGCCATGTCAACGACGTTGGCCTGCTCGCCGAGGAGATCGATTCTGTCACCGGAGAGCAACTCGGCAATTTTCCCCAGGCCTTCAGCCACGTCGGCCTCGTGAACGCAGCCTGGGCAATCCAGCAAGCCGAACTGCCCTAAGCATCAGTGGGCGAAGTCGCACCCACGATTTTCAGAGGCGTAGGCCAGCCGTTGTTTAGGTCTCCAGTCGCGGGCCGACGGGCTGAGGGGCCGAGGGCTGCGTTTCGGCGGCGCCCGGCATATCCTCGAACGCGTTACCGAGGAGGATTTCTGATGCGCAAGCTGACCTATTCGATGAGCGTTTCACTTGACGGCTACATTGTCGGGCCGGACGGCAGCTTCGACTGGGGCGAACCCGACGAGGAGGTCTTTCGCTTCTGGATCGAGGACATTCGAAGGGTGGGCGTGCACCTGTTGGGACGAAGGCTGTACGAGACGATGCTGTACTGGGAGACCGCCGATCAGGATCGACGTTTCGACGAGGCAGAGCTCGAGTGGGCCGCGCTCTGGAACCCGCTCCCCAAGGTGGTTTTCTCCGCCACGCTGTCCGCCGTGCAGGGCAATGCCCGCCTGGCCACCGGCAGCCTCGCAGAGGAGATCGAACGGTTGCGCGCCGAGCCGGGGGAGGGCGACATCGCGATCGGCGGTGCCACTCTCGCAGCCGAGGTCGCCGCTCTGGGCCTGATCGACGAGTACCAGACCATGATCTACCCGGTGCTCGTCGGCGGTGGCATTCCGTTCTTCTCCCGGCGCGAGCGCCGAGTGGATCTCGAACTCGTCGGGAGCCGTACCTTCGAGTCTGGAGTCGTCTACGTTCGGCACCGCGTGGCCCACTAGTTGCAGCCGGACGCCTCACCTGCGACCGCCCCGTACGGCGGGCGTGAAAGTGGGTCAAAACCATTCTTGCGTTGGCATGAAAGCCGACGGCGCCGCGGTCGTCGCAACATCAAAAGCAAGGGCGTTGGGCTTCGCGTCCATTGTCGCGACCTTGCGATTCATCCTGGACGAGCCGAATCCGGCATTCATGCACCGACTCCTGTCTGCGACGACATGAGCAGAACCGTTTGGCGAGAACGACCGGGCCCGATCAGTTCAGGCTACTCCTGGTCGCAGACCGACGCACCGTCCAGTTGGCCGATCTCGACTGCCCCCGTACCCGCCTGGACCTCGACCTGATTCGACTACGGAACTATGGTGACTTCATCGAGATGGGAACACCATGCCTGAGGAAGAAGTACCGAAGAAGCTCTACGTTTACGTGCCGGGGATCGGGCGGGATCGCAGTCAGCGACTGCTGGAGCTGCTGAAGGAGAAGGCGAAGCAGGAATCGGACCAAACCGGAGTCGCCGCCGAGGTCGTGACCTTTGAGCACAACATCTCCGCGTGGAGCTGGCGTGAGGGCAAGCACCCCTTCGACGCGGCGGCGTCTTTGGCCGCCTTCGTTTCCCGTAAGTCGGGCCTCACGGCAGACGGCACCGCCGTGGCTACCGACGTGACGCTGATCGGCCACAGCCTGGGTGGTCTGATCGCGCGAGCAGCCTGGCTGATCGACCGCGGCTACGACTCCACCACGGGGAGAAGCTCCGACCTTCGGCGTAACGATGCCGGTTGGGCGGCACGCACCCATCGAATCGTCCTGCTGGGCGTGCCAAATGGTGGGTTTCGAATCAAGACGAACCGGCTGTGGAGAGTCCTGTGGGCCTTCACCACCCCCTGGGCCGACTTCGCCATCGAGGATGCGAAGGCGGGCGGCTATTGGGTCTCGAACGTGCGCCTTCGATGGATCGAAGCGTTCAGGGACCTTCCGGCCGATCGTCTGCCCTACGTCGTGCAGGTTCGTGGACTCAATGACGATCTCGTTGAAGACGCCGACCTTGCAGACACGGACTTCCTGCCGGCCACGAAGAGCGTTGATCTGGACGGGGCCGATCACGCGGGTCTGGTCGATCTGAGCGCTCCGAGTGCCGAGAGCGATCGATGGCCCGTCCTGCGCCGCGCCATCTTCGGCGCCCCCGACCCCGTTCCGGCGGTGGCCCCGGTGAAGTCCGACCGGGTGGTCTTTATCCTGCACGGCATTCGGGCGTCGAACTCCGACCAGTGGGTCGCCGACATGCGGTCCCATATGGTGGGCAAGGGGGCATACGTCATCGCACCCGACACCGGATTCTTCAGCGCTCTGGAATTTTTCCTGCCTTTCGTGCGCAACCGAAAATCCCACGAATTCCTCACCACCTACGGCGATGCGGTGCGCGAATACAACCCCGACAACTTCGTGTTTCTCGGCCACTCCAACGGAACATACATGGCCGGGCGCACCATGAGCCGCGTGCCGGCGGTGCGGTTCCACCGGATGCTGCTGGCCGGCTCGGTGCTGAGCCCCACCTTCCCCTGGAACGAGATCTTCGCTCGGGGCCAAATCGGCACGCACGCCGCAACCGGCGATCACAACTGGGAAAACGGCGCCGTGCACAACGAGCGCGCCCGGCGAGACATTCCGGTGGGAATTCTCTGCAACATGCTCTACGGGCTGCGACCCTTCAACCGGCTGGTCGGTCCGGGCGGCACCGCCGGCTTCGTCAACGCCGACTGCGTGACTCAGGATGAGAAGGTGTACGACGGAGGTCACGCATCCGCGTTGAGGACGTCCACCCCGGGGAGACCGGACCAAATCGCCGAGTTTCTCACCAGTGGGCGGATCATCGACGCCCCCACGACGCAGAGGAGCGGGCTCTTCCTCTTTCTAGGCCGGTTCTCGTCCTGGGTGTCCTGGGCGTTGGTGTTGGGCCTCGCCGCAATCCCCGTCCTGCTGTTCTGGCTGGCCCTGGCGGTCTGGGGCTGGACGTGGTGGGGCGCGATCCTCGCTATCGGAGTGCCGATCGCGGTTATCTACGTGTTGTTGCGGACCGTGTGAGACAGCTTCTCCAGCGAGCCCGGCCGTAGTCGGGCAGCAGGATGTCGGTCAGTCGAAGGAGTCGAACAGGCCGGTCAGCGAATCCAGTCGTACGGGGTGGTGGTCGACACCTTCACGACACGCTTATAGACAACCGTCGTAGTAGACATGTCGTCAGACTATGGCGGTGCAGGGCGAATCCGGTCGGACCGCCACCGAATCAGGTCAGGAAATGGGATTCGATGAACCAGACACGCGCTACACCACCCGGCCCGGGATCGGGCCTCGGCTGTCTGTGGGGTGCGCTGGGCGGGGGAGCAATCGGGTTCGCCTTCTCCTCGACCGTCTACCTGGCTGTGATGCCTCTGCTGGAAGCGAGCACCGGCCTGGTCCGCGAGTTGCAGGGGCTGGCCTGGAACATCGTTCCGGTGCTCACCGTGCTCGGAGCCATCGGGGGCGCCCTCGCGCTGGGAGCCCGCCGGAGACGGTGACGCCGAATGGGGCTGCACTCACGGCCTAAACGTACATAGCGAGAAAATCTCGCATTCACGGGCGGAATTGGTGCAGGAAGGCCTCATGAGCAGCTACGTCGTCGACTTCGCTGACGGCAACATGAGCCAGAAGGACCTCCTCGGTGGCAAGGGAGCCAATTTGGCCGAGATGACAAACCTGGGCCTGCCCGTCCCGCCGGGCTTCACGATCACCACTGAGGCGTGCAAGGCCTACCTGTTGCAGGGCACCAACCTTCCGGGCCTTTCCGAAGGGGTCGACGCCCACCTGGCCGGGATCGAGCAGACCCTGGGGCGGCGGTTGGGCGACGCCGATGATCCCCTCCTGGTCTCGGTGCGCTCGGGAGCGAAGTTTTCCATGCCGCGAATGATGGAGACGGTGCTCAACGTGGGGCTCAATGACCATTCCGTGAAGGGCCTGGCCAAGCAGTCCGGCGACGAACGTTTCGCCCTCGACTCCTACCGCCGGCTGTTGCAGATGTTCGGGGGCACCGTGCTGGGCATCGATCGGGAGGTGTTCTCCGAGGCCTTGGACGAGCTGAAAGACAGGACGGGCGTCACGAACGACCTCGAGCTGGGCGTTCCGGAATTGGGTCGGCTGGTGGCGACCTTCAAGGGACTGATCCGCGGACACGTGGGGAGGGACTTCCCCCAGGACCCGCGAGAGCAGCTCGACCTCGCGGTCCGGGCCGTGTTCGACTCCTGGAACACCGATCGAGCGGTGCTCTATCGCCGCCATGAGCAGATTGCAGACGACCTGGGCACCGCGGTCAACGTGCAGGCGATGGTGTTCGGCAACCTCGGTCCCGACTCCGGTTCCGGGGTCGCGTTCACCCGGGACCCGGCCGGGGGCTCGCAGGGAGAATACGGCGACTACCTGCAGAACGCCCAGGGCGAGGACGTCGTCGCCGGCATTCGCAACACGGTGTCCCTGGCCGATCTGGGCGAGCTGGACAAGACATCACACGACGAGCTTCTGGCCATCATGAGCACCCTCGAAGGCCACTACCGCGACATGTGCGACATTGAGTTCACCATCGAGCGCGGCAAGCTGTGGATGCTGCAGACTCGGGTCGGCAAGCGAACCCCTGAGGCAGCGTTCCGGATTGCGGTGCACATGGCCGACGAGGGCCTGATCGACCTCGACGAGGCGTTGCGCCGGGTGACCGGGGCCCAGCTGGCCCAGCTGATGTTCCCCCGGTTCGACGTCGGAGCCAAGCGCGAGTTGATTGCCAAGGGTATGAACGCCTCTCCCGGTGCCGCGGTCGGCAAGGCGGTCTTCGACTCCGACACCGCGGTCGAGTGGACGTCGGAGGGCGAGGACGTGATCCTCGTGCGCAAGGAGACCACGCCCGATGACCTGCGTGGCATGGTCGCTGCCCGCGGTGTTCTGACCAGTCGCGGCGGGAAAACGTCGCACGCGGCCGTGGTGGCTCGAGGGATGGGGCGCACCTGCGTCTGCGGTGCCGATGCCCTGGAGGTGGACACCCGTGACCGCGAGTTCCGGCTGGCGGATGGGCGGATTGTTCGCGAGGGCGACGTGATCTCGATCGATGGCACCACCGGGGAGATCTTTGCCGGCGCCGTACCCGTTGCGCCCTCGTTCGTGGTGCGACACTTCGAAGGCGAGACGCTTGATGAAGACCTGGTGAACGCGGTCGCCCGGCTGATCGAGCACGCGGACAGCACTCGACGGCTTGAGGTTCGGGCCAATGCGGACACTCCGGAGGATGCGGCCAGGGCACGCCGATTCGGGGCACAGGGGATCGGCCTGTGCCGGACCGAGCATATGTTCCTTGGTGGTCGGCGGCAGCTGGTCGAGAACCTCATCGTGGCCAAGGACGAGGCGGCCACCCAGGCCGCGCTCGATGCGCTGCTCCCGCTGCAGCGGCAGGACTTCACCGAGATCCTTGAGGTCATGGACGGCCTTCCCGTCACAATCCGCCTCATCGACCCTCCCCTGCATGAGTTCCTGCCCGACTACACCGAACTGTCGGTGCAGGTTGCGCTGGAGGAGATGCGCGGCAAGACAAAGAAGCGTCGAGTGCGGCTGCTGGAGGCCGTCAAACGCCTGAATGAACACAACCCGATGCTGGGCCTCCGCGGCGTTCGACTGGGCATCGTGATCCCCGGCCTGTTCACCATGCAGGCCCGGGCAATCCTCGAGGCCGCCGCGGACCGCAACGCCGCGGGTGGCGACGCTCGCCCGGAGATCATGATTCCGCTGGTCGCCTCCGTGCGCGAGCTCGACCTGGTGCGCGCGGAGATTCTCGCGGTGGCCGAGCAGGTGAAGGCAGAGAAGGGCGTCGACATCCACTTCGAAATCGGCACGATGATCGAGCTTCCTCGTGCGGCTCTCACCGCCGACAAAATTGCGCAGTCAGCGGAGTTCTTCTCGTTCGGCACCAACGACCTGACCCAGATGACCTGGGGCTTTTCCCGCGATGACGTGGAGGCGGCGTTCTTCGCGACCTACCTTGACCAGGGCGTGTTCACGGTGTCCCCGTTCGAATCCCTCGATACGGAGGGGGTCGGCGAGTTGGTGCGCACGGCCGTCGAACGCGGGCGGAGCGCCCGGCCGGATCTGCACCTGGGCGTCTGTGGCGAGCACGGCGGCGATCCTGCGTCGATCCACTTCTTCGATGATGTCGGCCTCGACTACGTGTCCTGCTCACCGTTCCGGGTGCCGGTGGCCCGTTTGGAAGCCGGCAGGTCGGCCCTCGGCCCCTCCTGAGGCGGCGCCGAGGTGCCACGTCAGACTGTGACTGATCGCGGCCGAGAGGCGAGTCCCCGCCCGGGATCAGATTGTGCGCGGTGCCTTGGCCAGATTGGCCTCGAGCTCGGCGATGTTCTGGCGCGTGCCATAGGCGGGGCGGTCGCGCTCGACGCGCCAGCTCTCGGTGAGCGGGCCGATGTTCACGGTGTCGAAGCCGAATTCGTCGTAGAGCTTCGTGACGAACGCCGACGCATCCGCGAAGTCTGACGCTGTCGCGAGGGCGCGCCGGGCCGGGTCTCCGGTGGGGAACGAGTCCGCGGTGATGTCGGCGGCCGTGATGTGGTTGAAGCCCTTCGCGACGCGTGAAGTTGGCAGATGCGTCTGGAGCATGCCCGTCACCGTCGCCTCACCGTTGTCCAGGGCCTCGATATGGCCGTCGCGCTCGAAGTAGTAGTTGTTGGTGTCGATCACGATCTTGCCCGCGAGCGGCTGCACGGGCACGTTGGCATAGGCGCTGAGCGGCACGGTCACAATCGCGACGTCGGCGGCCTGCGCCGCCTGCGCCGCAGTTCCGGCCGTCGCCCGCGGGCCGAGTTCGGCTACGAGATCCGCGAGCGTCTCCGGGCCGCGAGAATTGCTGATCACGACGTCGTAGCCGTTCTCGATCGCCTTGCGGGCGACCTGGCTGCCAATGTTTCCTGCACCGATGATTCCGAGAATTGTCATTCTCGGGACAACGGGCCCGGCTCGCTTAATGTTCCCGATCTGCGCATGTTCGGCTTCGGCTCGGCGTCGGCCGGACAGTGATGGGCCCGATATTGTTGTCAGGTGAAGACGCCCCGGCTTGCTGTTTGGTCACTGGTCGCAGTCGCCGCCACGTGGGGTGGCGCGTTTGTGATCATGAAACCCGCCATCGACCAGCAGCCGTTCTTTGACTTCCTGGCGATTCGCTTCACCATCGCCGCGCTGATCATGGTGGCGGTCAAGCCGAAGGTGGTGGCGCACCTCAACGGCCGACTGCTGGCGGTCGGCGCTTCTCTCGGCGTCCTTCTCGGTCTGGGCTACGTCACTCAGACGATTGCCCTGGAGATGACGACCGCAGCCATCACGGGCTTCCTTACCGGGACGTATGTGGTGCTCACGCCGGTCATCGGCTGGCTCTTCTTCCGCCACCGGATCGGAGGGAAGGTGGCCATCGGCGCGGTTCTCGCCCTGATCGGTTTGGGCCTGATCTCCATCACCGGGGTCAGCATCGAGGTGGGGCAGATCTGGGGCGTCGTCTGCGCCCTGTTCTTCGCCCTCCATTTGGTCGGACTGGGCCGCTTCAGCGCGGGCTTCGATGCCTACGCGCTCACCTTCGTCCAGCTCGGTGCCGTGGCGGTAGTCTGCTGGATCGGGGCTTTGCCCGATGGCTACCAGGGACCACCCAACGGGGATGTCTGGGTGGCGGTTCTCTTCACGGCGGTATTCGCCACGGTCTTCGGCTTCTTCGTTCAGACCTGGGCCCAGGCTCACGTCGAGGCGTCTCGGGTGGCCATCATCCTCACGCTCGAGGTCGTTTTCACGGCGCTTATCGCGGTGGGGGTCGGCCAGGAGATCCTGGCCCTTAGGACTGTCATCGGCGGTGCGTTCATGATCGCTGCGATGGTCATAGTCGAGTGGCCCGGCCGCGGGCGGAGAGCACGCATAGCCGGCACGCCGGTCGTCGATGGCGAGGACAGCTCGGGCGAGCTGGTCCCGTTGGAACCCTTTCCCCATTGACGACGACGGGGATGGTGCACAGCGCACCGATACCGATCAGTGCGAAGCGCTCGGCAAAGGTGCCGTCGAGGCGAGAACCAGCGCTCGCGCGAGGTCGGCACTCGCCGCGAGGGTGTCCTGGGGGAGTGGCCGCGTAACGAGGGCGCCCTCATGCAGCACGAGAAGCTGGATGGCGAGTGCGTCGGGGGACCTGCAGGACGCTCGGGTGGCGAGCGCGCCAAACAGATCCAGCAGCCACAGCTTCTGATTCGCCGCAATGAGGTGCGCGGGATGGGCGGGGTCGGGGAGTTCGGCCAGTGCATTGATGAATGCGCATCCGCGGGGATTGGTGAGGTTCCAGGTGCGCAGAGCATCGAAAGGCGCGGTGACGGCCCCGACAGGAGAATCGCAGGCCTCGATCGTGGTGAGCACCAGCGAACGCCAACGCCGTTCACGTTCCTCGAGATAGGCCGCGACGAGGTGGTCTTTGGAGCCGAATTGGTTGTAAAGGGTGCGTTTAGTGACCCCGGAGCGTTCCGCGACCAGATCCACACCCACCGCCGTGATCCCGCGGGTATAGAACAGGTCCGCCGCGGCCGCGAGCACGCGTCGGCCGGCCGCGGTCAGGGGCTTCGTCTGGGGCATCGCAGATACCTTCACTGATCGGTGTAACCTTGCTGGAGTTCACAGATCAGTATATCGAAGGAGAATCAGCTAATGAGCGTTTCCGCGACCATGCAGGCGGTGCGAATCACCGCCCACGGCGGGCCCGAGGTCCTTGACCTGGTCGAGGTGGCCGTGCCGGTTCCCAGCCCGGGAGAAGTGCTGATCCGGGTCGCCGCGGTTGCTCTGAACAACACCGACCTGTGGACTCGGGAAGGAGCATACGGTCGGCCGGGTGATCCGACGGCCCTGGCAGGCTGGCGTGGTGCGATCGACTTCCCGCGCATCCCGGGCGCCGATGTGGCCGGCCGAATCGTGGCAGTCGGCGCCGACCTGGACCAACGCATTGTGGGTATGCGAGTGGTCGTCGACCCGACGATTTACGATGCAGACGGGCCCGACGCGAATCCGGTTGGCTTGATGGGGAGCGAGCGGGACGGTGGCTACGCCGAGTATGTGATTGCGCCGGCGAACCGCGTTCATGACGTGAGCGAGTCCCCGCTGTCTGACGATCAGCTCGCCGCACTGCCAACGGCCTACGGCACCGCGTTGGGCATGATCGAGCGGGGCAGAGTGAGGGCGGGGGAGACCGTTCTGGTCTCGGGAGCGTCGGGCGGGGTCGGCATCGCCCTGGTGCAGATCGCTCGGGCGCGCGGTGCGAGGGTGGTCGCAATCAGCTCTGGGTCCAAAATCGATGCGGTGCGCGAGGCGGGCGCCCACGATGTCGTCGACCGCGCGAGTGACATTGCCGAACAGGTCCGCGCCGCCGCACCTCAGGGGATTGACGTGGCCCTCGATGTCGTCGCTGGGGACTTGCTGAGTGAAGGACTGCCCCTGCTGCGTGAAGGCGGCCGATGGGTGATCGCCGGGGCACTCGGCGGGTACGAAGTGAGCTTTGACGTTCGTCGTCTCTACCTGCACAACGCGCAGGTGATCGGTTCCACCATGTATACGCCCGCCCACTTCCACCTCCTCATGGAGATGGCTCGGCATTCCGAGATCCAGCCCATCATCGCCGAAACCTTCCCGCTGGATCAGGCCGCGAAGGCACAGGAGGAGCTCGGCCGACGGGGCCACGTCGGCAAAATCGTTTTGCACCCGTAGCCGAGGCGACGGGACGCTCTCATCGGCCGCCTACGGGATCCACACCGTCTCGGTCGAGACGCTGATGCTGGACACGCTTCCCAGCATCGACGCCCAGAGTCTGATGTCGTCGCCGGGCTGCTTCTGGTAAAGCCGACCGTTGCGGTCGTGACACTCGTAACCGACCTCCACCTCGAATGAAACCCCGATGCCGTAGACGTGCCCTCGCTGGAGTTGAAGCCTGACCGACAGGTCGTCGAATGCGTGGTGGTGGCTCTGAATAGCGGTCCCGCCCTGGCCGCTCTCCCGATATTGGAAGAGCACACGAGACGCGAACGGCCGCCGCAGCTCCCAGAGTCCGGTCACGGGGCTGATCTCCCAGACCGACAGATAGACCGTTCCGCGATAGGAGAAGTTCGCGTAGCCGGCGGACGGACCGACGAGGTACCACCACCGGCTCTCAGCGACCAGGTCGACATCGGCGCTGATTTTGACGGTCGACAACGACGGCGTCGGAGCGAATCGCACGCCGACTCCCGCGACGCCGGTGTAGCTCGGATTCAGCCCCGATACGTTCGTCCAGCTGAAGAGACGCCCGGACTTCTCGGATGCCGTGCTGGCTGTCGGTGCGGGGTCGGTCCAGCGATACCGAAAGAGATGGTCGGCCGGGGGAGGCGAGAACCAGTAGGTGGCCGGGTTCGCCTCAGAGGGAATGAACAGACTCTGTGGCCAGGCGAGAGTGAAGACCGGCCGGTCGTGAAAATACTGGCCGAATGCGGCATTCCGGTACTCCAGCACTGCTTCACGACCTTCGGACTTATCGAACAGATGTCGCTCGAGTTCCGAGTGCGCTTCGTTCAGCGCGGGGTGGTGCGTCAGGCTCAGGGCGCCCGATGGACCGCCGGAATCCATTTCGTTTCCAGATTCGGTGTATTCCGCGCGATCTGACGGCATGATGGTGCCTTCTTCCCGTACACAGTGACGGCTGAGACTGAATGCAGGGCGAATACTATCATGTTCCGGCGGTCCCCGGTCAGGTGAGGTGCGCGGTGTCGCGTCGGCTTACCGACAGGTAGGCGACCAGGCCTGCAATCATCGCGGTGAGGGTCAGGGCGACCAGTCCGCTGCCCACCCCGATCCCGCCACCGGAGACCGGCTTTCCGAGCCAGTCCGCGAGTGAGGCTCCGAGCGGGCGGGTGGCCACGTAGGCGAACCAGAATGCGAATACCGGGTTCCACCGGAACCTGGCGAACCCGACGCCCGGGATCGCAATCACGAGGGCGAAGAACAGTGCAGACAGGAAGTACCCCAGGCTCACGGTCACCGCGGTCAAATCGCCGACCGCGGTGCCGAGCGCGAAGGTGGCCACAACGGCCAGCCAGTAGTACGCTTCGCGGCGCGGACTGTCGATCGAGTGGATCGACAGGGTCCCCTCGACGCGCTTCCAGTACAGGAAGATTGCGGCAAGTGTTCCCGCGAAGAGGGCGGCGGAGAGCCAGTACGGCACGTCGAAACCGGCGTGGAGCACATCGGCCACCATCGTGCCGAAGATCCCGACCATCACCACGGCCAGCCAGTAGGCCCAGGGAACGTACCGGCGCATCCTGAATTGGATCACCATCGCGGTCGCGAAGCCGGCGAACCCCACGAGAACGGCCATGATCGGGGGCATGGCGTGCACCATGAAATCGCTTGTCGACTCGCCCATCGCGGTTGAGAGGCCCTTGATGAGCCAGAAGAAGACCGTGATTTCGGGGACGCGCTGCGTGCCTCGGCTGGTCAGCGGTTTCAGTGCTGTGCTGGTGACCATTCCGCTACCTGATCGGGCCTGCCGAGGAGAGCTCGAGCCTGCGCTTCTGGACGGTCAGGTAGACGACCAGCGAGAGGATCGCGGTGAGGAAGACGACGCTCGTCCCAACGGTTCCGATCTCCAGGCCACCATCGTGACGCGGCTGGGAGAGATAATCGCCCAGGGACGCTCCGAGCGGGCGGGTCAGGACATAGGCGGCCCAGAACGCCAACACGGCGCCCCGCCGTGCGACGAAGTGTGCGGTGGCGACGAGCGCGATGGCGGCGGCGAAGAGAACGGCCGACAACAGGTAGCCGAGGTTGAGGCCTTCCGCGATGAGGTCACCGGCAGCGGTGCCGAGGGCGAAGGTGAAGAGGATCGTCAGCCAGTAGAACGCCTCTCGCCGGGTGGTGGTGATGGTGTGAATGGAGAGCGTCTTCTCGCTCGCGTACCAGCCGATGAACGTTGCCATTAGGGCGGCGGCGAAGACGACGGTGGTGGTGACGAGGGGCACGCCGAAGTTGTCGGTCAGGTTGTCGGTGATCAGTGTTCCGAAAATGCTGATCAGCACGACGGCAAGCCAGTAGATGCTCGGCGCGTGCCGCACGGACCGGAACTGGACGACCAGGATGATGGCGAGGAGGGCGCCCATCACGTACGTCGTGTTGGTCAGCCCGAGGTTCAGGCTGGTGGCGAGGAAATCGGCGAATGTCTCCCCGACCGTGGTCGCGAGAATCTTGATGATCCAGAAGACGAGCGTCGGCTCCGGAACCTTGCTGGTCGACGTGCTGCGGGTCTGGACGGGTTCCGCCGTGCTGGTAGTCATAACATCCTCAGGTCGAATCGGTCTATGCCACCGAAACGGGGCGAGGGAGACAACGCTAGGGTTATGAAGCTGGAAAACAGGCTCTCGGGCATCCGCGGAAAACGAGAGCCTTCACAGGGTCGGACTCATCAGTCCTGCGGCTTGGCCATGCCGAATTCGTTGACGGGGCCGTCCTTCGGCTCTGGCTTGTGCCCTGCCGGGCAGTGGAGGACGGCGTTCGGGGTGGAATGGTCGATGGTGTGCTCGCTCATCGGTCGGCCGCAGACGGGACAGACCGCCTCTCCGACTCGCTTCACGACCTCGTTATACGGGCCGATCGGTGCCGGCCCCATCGCGCGCACCAGCTTGGTGTCCAGCCATTCGATGAAGTGCACGTATCGTTCACCGACGCCATGCCCAGTGGAACCCGTCTCATTCATACCGCCACAGTAGCGCCGCCGCACTCCCACGGCTAGGCGACCGGGCGCGCCTGCCCATCCCGGACCGCGGTCAGTCGACCGATTCGACCGGGTCGTCGTGGTGGATGCGGTCGCCGAGGTGGCCGAGCGGCTCACCGGTTCCGCCCCACTGCAAGGCGATGATCTCGGCCGCGATCGAGACGGCCGTCTCCTCGGGGGTGCGCGAACCGAGGTCGAGGCCGATCGGGCTGTGCAGCCGCTCCAGTTCGGCATCGGCGAGCCCGGCCTCCCGCAGCCTGGCGAGGCGGTCGGTGTGCGTGCGCCGCGACCCCATGGCACCGATGTATGCCACCGCGGGGGCGCGCAGGGCGAGTTCGAGCAGGGGCACATCGAACTTGGGGTCATGGGTGAGAACGCAGATGACCGAGCGCGAGTCCACCAGGCCCGCCGCGAACTGCTCGGCGAGGTAGCGGTGCGGCCAGGCGACGATCACCTCGTCGGCATCCGGAAACCGGGCGGGCGTCGCGAACACCTTCCGCGCGTCACAGACGGTGACCCGGTAGCCGAGGAACGCGGCCAGGCGCGTCAGGGCGGCGGCGAAGTCGATGGCGCCGAACACGAACATCCGTGGCCGGGGCGCCTGGCTGTTCATGAACACCCGCATTCCCTCGCCTCGGCGTTCGCCGTCCGGGCCGTAGGTCAGGGTGGTGTTGCGGCCGGCGGCCAGCAGCCCCTGGGCGTCGTCGCTGACGGCACGGTTCGCCCGGTCCGACCCGAGGTCGCCCTCGTACCCGTGCGGCCTGATCACGAGGTGTCGTCCGATCATGTCGGCATCCGGATGTTCGATCACCGTGGCGACCGCGACCGGTCGGGAGGCGTCGATGTCGGCCTTGACGTCGTCCAAGTGGGCGAAGGTCTGTTGGGAGACCGGTTCGACGAACACGTCGAGGATTCCCCCGCAGGTCAACCCGACCGAGAAGGCGTCGTCGTCGCTGATGCCATAGCGCACCAGGACGGGGCGACCGTCCGCGGCGACCTGGGTCGCGACGTCGTAGACGGCGCCCTCCACACACCCGCCGGAGACCGAACCGGTGACCGCTCCGTCCGGGGTGACGAGCATCGACGCCCCGGCCGGACGCGGGGCGGATTCGAAGGTGCGTACCACCGTTGCGAGGCCGGCGGTCGCCCCGTTCCGCCAGCCCGGCATCAGGGCGCCGATGATGTCACGCATGAGCATCGGGGAAACGGGTCATCGGGGATCCCGCCGGCCGGCCGAACGGCCGGCCCGGTAGGCGAGGAAGGCCACTCCGGCGATCAGACCGATCAGTTTCCCGGGGTGGCTGAGCTGGTCGGCCAGCATCCCCTTGGCGAGGGTGAGCGCGTTCAGGCTCGTGTCGGCCGTCCGCGGTGCCTGGTGCTGCAACGGGCGGGGAGTCGGCGCCGGAGCCGACACCGGAGCGCCGGACGGGGGCGGAGTCGGCGTCGCCCCCGTGGCCGGCGCCGGTGCCGCCGAGTCTCCGTCGGCAGGTGTCTCGCCGGTCCCTGTGCCGGTGACCATGGACTGCAGGTTCTCGGCGAACAGAGCCATCATCTGGTCTGTGACGCTGCCGATGATGCCTTTGCCCATGGCCGCGACCTTGCCGGAGAGGTCCACCTCCGCGCTGACGGTGCCGGTGGTGGTGCCGTCGGCCTCCACGAGGGACAGTGTCGCCTTGCCCTGGGCGGTGCCCTGGCCGCGAGCCTCCTGCGCGCGGCCCTCGAAGACGGCTCGGTGTGCGGTGGCGTCCCGCTCGATCACGTTCATCATTCCTTTGTACTGCATCGAGACCGGTCCCAGTTTCACCTTCATGCCCACCTGATAGGCGTCGTCGGAGAGCTTGTTGAGCACCTCGGCGCCGGGCACGCAGCCGGCGACGCGTTCGAAGTCCATCAGGGTGTCCCACACGGTGTCAATGGGTGCCACGACGGTGAATGTGCTGTCGAGTTGCATGAGTTCGTCCCTCTGTTCCTGGATGGTCAAAGGCGGTCGGCGCGGATCGCCGCCGCCACTTCCGCCAGAGCCGTGTAACTGTGGCCGCTGACGAAAGCGTCGATGTAGGGCAGGGCGGCGGCCATGCCGCCCGCGAGCGGTTGATAGCCGGGGGCCACCTTGCGCGGGTTGACCCAGACGATCCGAAAGGCCAACCGGCGGAGCCTGGCCATCTGCACGTCGACCTCGGCCGGGTCGTCCTGGGCCCAGCCATCCGAGATCAGCACGATCACCGCGCCGCGGGCGAGCCCGCGTCGCCCGTGATCGTCGATGAATCGTCGGATGCTGCCGGCCAGGCGTGTGCCGCCGGCCCAGTCCTCGGCACCCGCCGCCGCCTCGGCCAGGGCCCGGTCCGGATCCCGCAGGGCGAGCTGCCGGGTCAACCGGGTCAACCTCGTCGAAAAGACGAAGGCCTCGGCCTGAGCGCCGGAGACGGCGCCCTGGAGCAGAGACAGGAAGACCCGGGTGTACGGCTCCATCGATCCGGACACATCGCAGAGCAGCACCAGCCTGCGGAGTCGGGGGCGCCGCCGGGCGTACACGAGCCTGACGGGGTCCCCGCCGGTGCGGCCGGCGGAACGCACCGTGCGGCGAAGGTCAAGCCGGGCGGTACCCGTCGCCGAGGCCCGGGTTCGACGGCTCAGCCGGGTCGGCGTCGAGAGAACGATCTGGCGCACGAGATGGCGCATCCGGGCGATCTCTTCGGCGCTCAGGTCCGCAAAGGAGGTGTCGTGAAGCCGCTCATCGGTCGACGCCATCATCAGCACGGCCTCACGCTCCGGACCATCCGCGCCGGGGGAGTCTCCGCCCGGAATCGCGGCGGGCGGCTGGGGGGCTCGCTCGGCATCGTCGCTGCCGAGGGGCCTGTGGTCGGCCGGCGTCGGGCGGGAGCGTGGTTCCGAGCCGATCGACGGCGGCGCCGCGCTGTCACCGCGGCTGTCGGCGGGGTCGAGGAACCCGCCGAAGACGGCCATGAACACGCTGTCGAAGACCGGCAGCTGCGCGGCCGAATTGACCAGCACGACCCTGCTGGTCCAGTACAGCGGGCCGAGAGACAGCGGTGGAACGAGCCGGAGCGCCTCGGCCAACCGGGCCGCTCGGTCGAGCGACAGGGGAAGTCCGGCCAGACGAAGAGCGGTGCTGAAGCCGGCCGCGAGGGCCGCCGCCTCCACCACCACCGGGTAGTCGCGCGCGCCCCGGTGCTCAGTCATGGTCGGCACCGATCAGCCAGGCGCTGCCGCGCGAGCGGGCCAGCTCGAGGTCGTCCCGGTTCTTCAGGATGGAGCCCCAGGTGTGGTCGATGCCGGCCGCGCTCAGCCGGTCGACGCCCAGCAGGGCCAGCGCAGACACCCAATCGATGGCCTCGGCGATTCCGGGAGGCTTGGCCAGGTCGAGGGAACGCAGGGTGTTGATGGCTGTGGCGGCCTGCAGGGCGAGGGGCTGCGCACTGCTCGGAACCCGGCGCCGCACGATCTCCGCGATGCGCTCCGGCGCCGGATAGTCGATCCAATGGTACAGGCAGCGCCGGGTGAGCGCGTCGTGCAGGTCCCGGGTGCGGTTGGAGGTGAGAATGACGATGGGCGGGTGGCTCGCCCGCACGGTGCCGAGCTCAGGGATGGTCACGGCCGCCTCCGCGAGCAGCTCGAAGGTGAACGCCTCGAACTCCGCGTCGGCGCGGTCGATCTCGTCCAGCAACAACACGGCCGGCCGTGGCCCCGGATGCTCGATGGCCGCCAGCAGCGGTCGCCGCAGCAGGTACTCCGGTCCGAACAGTTCCGTCTCGGCCATGGTCACATTGCGCGCCTCGGCCAGGCGGATCCCGAGAAGCTGCCGCGGGTAGTTCCACTCGTACAGTGCCTCGCCCGCGTCGATGCCCTCGTAGCACTGCAGGCGGAACAGCGGGGTGTCGAGCACCTGGGCGAGGGCCTTCGCCGCCTCGGTCTTGCCGACGCCTGGTTCCCCTTCGAGCAGGATCGGCTGCGGCATCCGCACGGCCAGGAACAGGGCGGTGGCCAGACCGAGGTCGGCCAGGTAGTCGATCCCATCGAGGCTGTGGAGCAGGGAATCGACGTCGGGCACCAGGGCCTTCACTGCGTCCTCAGACCCGGCGCGGGCGGCGCCCGAAGCTTCAGGTCTGGCCGACATACCGCTCCGGATCGGCGAGGAAGGCGGCGCGGCAGCCGGTCGAACAGAAGTAGATCGTGGCGTCGTCGTACGCCAGGTGCGCCGTCGCGTCGACGGCGGCCACGCTCATTCCGCAGACCGGGTCGACGGCGGTTGATGCCGGAACCGAGGCAACGGATGCCGTGGCCCCGGAGACTCGCAGCCTCGCTCGTTCCGCGACCAGCTGGGCCAGGATCGACAGGGCGACCTCGGCCGGTGTCTTCCCGCCGAGATCCAGTCCGGCCGGGCTGAACACCCGAGATCGTTGATCCTCATCGACGTTGAGGGACGCGATGATCGCGGCCCCGCGCACCCGGCTGGCGACCAGGGCGACATACGGGACCCCGGCGCGGAGGGCGGCCTCGAGGGCCGGTTCCTCTTCGTGCCCGTGCGATGCCACGATCAGGGCCGCATGGTCAGGTCCCGGTTCCACACCGGTCCCGTCCGTGAGCTCGACTTCAAGCCCGAGCCCGGCGCCCAGCGCGGCGAGCGCCTGGGCGACGGGAGTCGAGCCGACCACCAACACGCGTGGCGATGGCACCGAGGGCTCGAGGAAGATCTCCACCGCCCCGCCGCTCAGACACGGGTTCGAGACCTCGACGGCACCGTCCTCCGTGCTGTGCGAGGGTTCGCCCGCGACGACGCGGAGGAGCAGCGGCTCCCGGGAAAACAGCGCCCGCAGCCCGTATTCGCGCACCGACGCCTCAACGCAGGCACCGCCGATGAAGCCGTCGAGACGTCCGTCGGAGTGCAGGAGCGCGGTGTCGCCCGCGTGGGCGCTCGTGGGCCGTTGGGCGCGCACGACCGTGGCCCGCACGAACGCCTCACGTCGCCCGGCGAGTTCCTGAGCCCGCCGTTCCATTGCCTCGCCTCTCGCCGGCATGTCAGATCGGCGGTGTCGCGCGGCCCTGCATGGCCGCCCACACCCTGGCGGGGGTGCACGGCATGTCCATGTGCGTGACCCCGAGCGGGGCAAGCGCATCGACCACGGCATTGAGGATAGCGGGAGGGGAACCCACCGTCGCCGACTCACCGACGCCCTTTGCGCCGATCGGGTGGTGCGGCGACGGGGTCACGGTGAACCCGGTCTCCCAGTTCGGAACCTCCATCGCCGTGGGGATGAGGTAGTCCATGAACGATCCGCCGAGGTTGTTGCCTGACTCGTCGAACTCAATGAACTGCATCAGCGCCATTCCCACGCCGTCGGTCAGGCCGCCATGCACCTGGCCCTCGATGATCATCGGGTTGATCCGGGTGCCGCAATCGTCGACGGCGATGAACCGGCGAACCTTCACATGGCCGGTGCCCGGGTCGACGTCGACGACGCAGATGTAGGCGCCGAACGGGAAGGTAAGGTTGGGCGGGTCGTAGGTCACCTCGGCGTCCAGGTTGCCGTCGATGCCCTCCGGCAGCGTCACGGTGCCGTGAGCGCCCATGGCGATCTCCGCCATGGTCTTGCCGACACTCGGGTCGCCCTTGACGAACCAGCGACCTTTTTCCCACTCGAGGTCCTCCGGCCTGGTCTCCAGCATGGCGGCGGCGATGAACTTCGCCTTCTCCCGCACCTTGCGCGCCACGAGGGCCACCGCGGCGCCGCTGACCGGGGTCGACCGGCTGCCGTAGGTGCCCAGGCCGAACGGAGTCTGATCGGTGTCGCCGTGTACCACATCGATGTCCTCCGGCGGGATGCCGATCTCCTCTGCGACGATCTGGGCGAACGTCGTCTCGTGGCCCTGGCCCTGGCTCTGCACGGAGATGCGCACGACGGCCTTGCCCGTGGGGTGGATCCGCAGCTCGGCGCCGTCGGCCATGCCGAGGCCGACGATGTCCATGTGCTTGCGCGGACCGGCGCCAACGGTCTCGGTGAAGAACGAGATGCCGATCCCCATCAGTTCGCCCCGGGCGCGCTTCTCCTTCTGCTCGCGGCGCAGCTCGTCGTAGCCGGCCATCTCCATCGACAGCCGCAGTGCCCGCTCGTAGTTGCCCGAGTCGTATTCCCAGCCTGTCTTGTTCTTGTAGGGAAACTGCTCCGGCTTGATCAGGTTCTTCAGCCGGAGTTCCGCCGGGTCCATCTCGAGTTTGCGGGCGAGGATGTCGACCATGCGTTCAACGAGGAGAACGGCCTCGGTGACCCGGAAGGAGCAGGCATAGGCGACCCCGCCCGGCGCCTTGTTCGTGTACACGCCGGTCACCTTGCAGTGCGCGGCCTCCAGGTCGTAGCTGCCGGTGAAGATGTGGAAGAACCCGGCCGGATACTTCGTGGGCTGGGCCGTCGCGTTGAACGCCCCGTGGTCGGCGAGAACATTCGTGCGGAGCGCGAGGATCTTGCCGTCCTTCGTCGCCGCGATCTCACCCTGCATGATGTAGTCGCGGGCGAAGGAGGTCGACATGAGGTTTTCCGAGCGGTCCTCAACCCATTTGACCGGGCGTCCGGTGACGATCGAGCCGACGACCGCGAGGATGTAGCCGGGGTAGATGCCGACCTTGTTGCCGAACCCGCCGCCGATGTCGGGGGACACGATCCGGATCTTGTGCTCGGGGATGCCCGAGACGATCGCGAAGAGGGTGCGGTGGGCGTGCGGGGCCTGGCTGGTCTCGTAGAGCGTCAGGGCTCCCTCGATCGGTTCGAAGTCGGCGACCGCCCCGCAGGTTTCCATCGGCGCCGGGTGCGACCGGGGGTAGACGATCTCCTGTTTGACGACGACGTCGGCGGAGGCGAAGACCGCGTCGGTCTCGGCGGCATTGCCGGCCTCCCAGTCGAAGATGTGGTTGTCGGTGCGACCCTCGATCTCGTCCCTGATCACCGGGGCACCCGGGTCCAGGGCCCGGCGGGCGTCGATCACGGGGGTGAGCACGTCGTAGTCGACATCGATGAGTTCGAGGGCATCCCGGGCCGCGTACCGGTCCTCGGCGATGACAAATGCGACCTCCTGGCCCTGGAAACGAACCTTGTCGGTGACGAGCACGGCCTGCACATCGGCGGACAGCGTCGGTGCCCAGGCGAGTTTCAGCCCGAGGAGGTCCTGGCCCGTGATAACGGCCACGACGCCGGGGTGGGCCAGCGCCCTGCTGGGGTCGATGGACACGAGGCGGGCGTGCGCGACGGGGGACCGCAGGATGGCGCCGTGCAGCATCCCCGGAAGCACGATGTCGTCGACGTAGTGCCCCTTCCCGCGCACGAAGCGCGGGTCCTCCTTGCGCTGAATGCGGCCGTAGCCGATGGGGCGGTCGGCGTCGCCGGCCGCGGGGTTGGGGGCGTGAACCTCGGTGATGGTCATGCCGGGACCCCTTCCCCAGCGATTTCTTCGACTGCGGGGTGGTCGGCGGCCCATTTGACCGAGCGGACGATGGTGGCGTAGCCGGTGCAGCGACAGATTTGCCCGGAGATGGCCTCACGAATCTCGGTGTCGTCCGGATGCGGGTTCTGGTCGAGTAGCGCCCGCGCCGTGAGCATCATGCCCGGAGTGCAGAATCCGCACTGTAGGCCGTGCTCCTCCATGAACCCCTGCTGCACAGGGTCGAGGGTAGTCCCGGACGCGAGTCCCTCGACGGTGGTGATGGCGCGACCGTCCGCCATCGCCGCGAGCACGGTGCAGGATTTCACCGGCACCCCGTCCATCAGGACGACGCAGGTGCCGCAATTGGAGGTGTCACAACCCCAGTGCGTCCCTGTCAGTCTCAGATCATCGCGGATGAAGTGCACGAGCAGCACCCGAGGTTCGATCTCCCGGGTGATTTCGTCTCCGTTGACGGTCATGTTGATCTGCATCGACTTCAGCCTTCCTGCGTTGTCGTGGTCGGGGCGCCGAGTGCGCGCTCGCAGGCGAGGCGCAGGACCCTCCGGGTGAGTTCGTCGGCCAGGTGCCGCTTGTAGTCGACGGGTCCGCGCTGGTCGGCGACGGGCAGGGCCGCCAGCGCCGCCAGCCTCCCGGCCTCCTGGAAGAGTTCCTCGGTCGGTTGCCGGCCGCGGAGCACCGCCTCCGCCGCGTCGACCGTGCCGTCGAGCCCCACCGCGGTCAGTCCGATGGTGACATCGTCGACGCTGCCGTCCTCGGCGAGGCTCACGGCCGAGCCCGCGGCCACGACGGCCCAGTCGCCGACCCGGCGCTCGACTTTTTCGTAGGCGCTGCCCGAGCGCGGCCGCACCGGGAATCGGATCTCGACCAGCAGCTCGTTGTGCGCGAGCGAGGTTTCGTATGGTCCCTTGTGGAACTCGTCCATGGAGAGGATGCGCTCGCCGCCCGGACCGCGAACCACCGCCTCGGCTCGCAACACGTCACACACGGTGGCCAGGTCTTCGGCCGGGTCGGCCTGGCACAGCGACCCGCCGATCGTGCCCCGGTTGCGCACGATCGGATCGGCGATCACCCGCTCGGCGTCGATCACGATAGGAAACAGTCGGGCGATATCGGCCGAGCCGAGGAGTGCCGAGTGGCGGGTCATGGCACCGACCCGCAGCCGAGTGGCCTCCGGAAGGATGAAGTCCAGCTCGAAAAGGTCGTTGATGTCGATCAGCCACTCCGGCCTGGCCAGGCGCAGTTTCATCATCGGCAGGAGGCTGTGCCCGCCGGCGACGACCCTGGCCTCGTCGCCGTGCTGGTCGAGGAGGGCAATAGCGTTGTCGATCGTGCTCGCGCGTACATAGTCGAACTGAGCCGGTATTTGCACAATGCCTCCTGGGGGCGGCGCGCCCGTCGGATGGACGGAGCGGTTTGGGACACATAGTGCTCCCGGCGCAAGCGGATGTCAATGAGGAGTACCCGCCCGCGCGAGGCAACCGGGGGTCCGGAAATGGCCCATGGCCTGGTATTTATCTGAGCCGTCCGTTCCGGGCATGCGTCGCGGTGGCGGGCCGCCTCGGCCCCGACATCGGCCGCAGCGGCGGGCAGGCTCGTGACTGCGGCGGCGAGTCGGCGGCACCGGGCAGAATGGAGCGTGTACCTACTGGCCGAACGAACCGGCGACGGCGAGTTCCTCGTCGTCGCGCTTGACTCCGCGGGCGAGCAGACCGCGCCCGCGCTTCGGTACAACTTCGCCGAATTCCGTGACGCGGTCGTGCTGGCCGAACAGCGATCGCCTCGCTGGGTCTGGGCTGACACCTCGCGACTGTATCCCCTGCTCCTCGCCGCCGGGGTGCGGGTGCGGCGCGGCCACGACCTGCGGCTGTGTCACGCCATCCTCCGCCAGTCGACGTTGACGGCGACGAGTGACCTGGCGGCGCGGGCCCCTGGCCGGTGGGACAGCGGCCCAGAGCCGGTGCCGGACGCCCCGCCTCCCGGTTCGACCCTGTTCGATCTCGGCTTCACCGACGACGAGGCGCCTGCCGCTCTCGCTCCGGACGACTCGCAGGCGGAGTTCCGGCTGCAGCTGGACGCGGTGGCGTCGTCGGCGGAACCGGGCCGCCTGCGTCTTCTCCTCGCCGCGGAGTCGGCCGGTGCCCTGATCGCGGCCGAGATGCAATTCGCGGGTCTGCCCTGGCGCACCGAGGTGCACGACCGCCTGCTCACCCGCGAACTCGGCCCCCGGGTCGCCCCTGGCCTGCGTCCCGAGCGGCTCGAGGGCCTGGCCGGGCGGATCAGGGCGGAGCTCGGGGAACCTCAGCTCAACCCGGATTCCCCGCAGGACGTGCTGCGCGCTCTGCAGCGCCTCGGCCTGTCGCCGGCGTCGATGCGCGCGGGCGAACTGCAGAAACTCGAGCACCCCGTCATCGCGCCCCTGCTCGAGTACAAGAAGCTCGCCAGGCTCCTCGCCGCGAACGGCTGGTACTGGATGGACACCTGGATCGTCGACGGTCGGTTCCACCCCGAGTACGTCCCCGGCGGGGTCGTGACGGGGCGGTGGGCTACCCGCGGCGGCGGAGCCCTGCAACTGCCCAAGCAGGTGCGCGGAGCGGTGATCGCCGACGACGGATGGAAACTGGTCGTGGCCGATGCCGCTCAACTCGAACCGCGCATCCTGGCCGCGCTCTCGGCCGATACGGCCATGGCCACGGCCGGCCGGGGCACCGACCTCTACGCCGGCATCGTGGCCAGCGGGGTCGTCGAGACCCGGGACCATGCGAAGGTCGCCATGCTCGGTGCGATGTACGGTGCGACCACGGGCGAGAGCGGTCGCCTTCTGCCGCGTCTGGCCAAGGCCTACCCGCGGGCCCTCGGACTCACCGAAACCGCGGCCCGGGCCGGCGAACGCGGTGAGAGCGTCACGACCAGACTGGGCCGATCGTCGCCGCGGCCGGGGGAGAGCTGGCTTGCCACGCAGGCGCAGGCGTACGACCCCGGGGCGACGGATGCCGATGAGCGCCGAGCGCGCAGCCAGGCGCGGGATTGGGGCCGTTTCACCCGCAACTTCATCGTGCAGGGCAGCGCGGCCGAGTGGGCGCTCTGCTGGATGGCGGAGATCCGCCGTGAACTCAACCTGCTCGCGAACCAGGAGGAGACCGTCGGCGAGCGGGTGCTCCGGGAGCCCTCCTCGGTCTTTTCCCAGGCTCCGCACCTCGTCTTCTTCCTGCACGACGAGGTCATCGTGCACACGCCCGCGGGGCTTGCCGCCGACGTCGCGCAGATCGTGACCCGGGCGGCCGCGACGGCCGGCCGGCACCTGTTCGGCGACTTCCCCGTGGACTTCCTGCTGACCGTTGCCACCGTGGACAGCTACGACGAGGCGAAGTGATCCGGCGGGGGAGACGACCGCGACGGAGGTGAACCGGCCGACGTCAGGCGGCGGCGACCGGCCGGCGACCGCGACGGGGTCGCGCCTCGCTCAGCCCGTGCTCGAATGATTCCGGGCCGACGGCGAGCAGGGATTCCTCCGCGGTTGCGAGCCAGGCGATCGCCGCGCCCGCCAGCGCGGCACGGGCGCCAGCCTCCAGTCGGACCTGCCCCAGTGTGGCCGTCCCGGCGGCGGACTCGGTCGCGGCTGCTGCCGCGGCGAGCCAGTGGTCCCGGTATCGGTCGATCAGCGCGAGCGTGTCCACCTGGGGAATCGAGGAGGCGATCAACACCCGGTCGACGAGGTCGTTCCATTCTTCCCCGCGGGCGCTCTCGATCGAGACGAGCCAGTCCAGGGCCTCGGCTCGGCCTAAAGGCGTGATGCGGTAGAGCGGGAGGCCATCGCTGGTGGCCCCGCCCGGCTCGATGGCGCCCTGCTTGACCAGTCGTTCAAGGGTGCCGTAGATCTGGCCCACATTGACCTGTCGTCGCCCGGCGGTGCGGGCTTCAAGTTCACCGTGCAACTGGAAACCGTAGGCCGGACCCATCGACAGGATCGCGAGCAGGGTGGTGCGAACGGACACTGCGCCTCCGATTGATTCCTGAGTAACCATACCGAGTATGCCCAAGCCGTGCGGGGAACGACACCGGATCCTTGTGAATTCGGGGTCGGCTGGGGCATAATTGCGCTATCGGCCTGAGGGCCGCACAAGTTCACAGTTTCGCTTCATTGTTTCGTTCTGAGGTCGTTGGGGAAGACGCATCTCACAGAACGGAGAAAAACGATGGCGGCAACACAAGCTCGTCCGGCACCGTCTGCGCGAGGGGTGCTTTTCGTGCACTCGTCACCGCGGGCACTCAGCCCGCACGTCGAGTGGGCGGTAGGACGCGCCCTCGGCGAGGCGGTGAACTTTGACTGGTCCGACCAGCCGGTGCTCAAGGGTGCCCAGCGCGCCGAGTATTACTGGGAGGGCGCGACCGGTACCGGGGCGGTTCTGGCGTCGGCGCTGCGGGGCTGGGAGCACCTGCGCTACGAGGTGACCGAGGACGCCGGGTCCGGCTCCGACGGCGGCCGGTGGCTGCACACGCCCGACCTCGGCATCTTCTTCAGCCAGACCGATACCGCCGGCAACGTCGTCATTCCGGAAGACCGGGTGCGCAGTGCCATGGAGCGTGCCGGGGCGAATGCCCTCGAACTGCACCGAGAACTCCGGCTGGCTCTGGGGCAGGCGTGGGACGACGAACTCGAACCGTTCCGCCACGCCAGCGATTTCAACTCCGTCGTCTGGCTGCACAAGGTCGGCTGACGGCATCGACTACCCGAGGGTGGCGCACGGCGCGTCAACCGGTGACTTGTCCCGGTGGTGTGTGAGCGAAACTTGAGGGAACGCAAGAGAAATGACCCCGACCGGGATGCGGCCGGGGTCATTCTTTGTGGGGACTCCGGCGGTCAGACCGAACGGAACCCGACGACGGCATTGTGGCCGCCGAATCCGAACGAGTTGCTGATGGCCAGGAGGTCTCCGGCCGGCAGGGCCCGCGGCGTCGTCACGACGTCGAGGGGGATGTTCGGGTCCTGGTTGACCAGGTTGATGGTCGGCGGAGCAATCCGGTTGGACAGAGCGAGCACTGTGAACAGCGCCTCGATCGCGCCCGCGCCACCGAGGAGGTGACCGGTGGACGCCTTCGTGGCCGACACGGGGATGCCCTCGAGCAGGTCGCCGAAGACGCGGCGCAGCGCGTTGTATTCGGCGATGTCGCCGACGGGGGTGCTGGTCGCGTGGGCGTTGATGTGCGCCACATCCGAGAGCGAGGCTCCCGCATTGTGGATGGCGGTGATCATCGCGCGCGCGGCCGCCGTGCCCTCGGGATCGGGAGCGGTGATGTGGTACGCGTCACTGGTGACGGCGCCGCCGACCAGCTCGGCGTAGATGCGTGCTCCGCGGGCCTTGGCGTGCTCCTCGGTCTCGACGACGAGCGCGGCCGCGCCCTCACCGAGCACGAAGCCGTCGCGGGTGATGTCGTAGGGGCGGGATGCGGTGGCCGGGTCGTCATTGCGCTTGGACAGCGCCTGCATGGCGGCGAAGGACGCGATCGGAAGCGGGTGGATCGCGGCCTCCGACCCACCGGCGATCACAACGTCGGCGAGACCGGCCTGGAGTCGGTTGTACGCGTTCACGAGGGACTCGGTGCTGGAAGCACACGCGGAGACGACCGTGGTGATGCCGGCGCGTGCGTGCAGGTCCATCCCGATTGCCGCTCCGGGGCCGTTGGGCATGAGCATGGGAACGGTCATCGGCAGCACGCGGCGGGGGCCGCGTTCGCGGAGGGTGTCCCAGGCGTCGAGCAGGGTCCAGACTCCGCCGATTCCGGTGGCCCAGTCGACGGCGAGCCGTTCGGGGTCCGCCTCGGGGGAGCCGGCATCCGCCCACGCCTCGCGCCCGGCGATCAGGGCGAATTGGCTGGAGGGGTCGAGACGCTTGGTCTCATGGCGTGCGAGCACCTCGCTGGAGGGAACCTTCGCCTGTGCCGCGAAGGTCACGGGCAGCTGGGTGCGGGCAACCCATTCATGGTCAAGCGGGCTGGCTCCGGATTCCCCGTTCTGCAGTGCCGCCCAGCTTTCGGCGGCCGTGCCGCCGAGCGGGGAGGTCGCACCGATGCCGGTGATAACGATCTTTTTGGTCATGACGAGACTCTCTATGAGCGTGGAAACGGTGGGCTGGACCCACAGATCAGGCCGGACGGCAGACGCCGGCCGGCCTGTTCTCTGGTGGGTTAGTCCTGTGCCTTGACGATGAAGTCGACGGCATCGCCGACGGTCTTGAGGTTCTTGACCTCTTCGTCGGGAATCTTGACGTCGAACTTCTCTTCTGCGTTGACGACGATGGTCATCATCGAGATGGAGTCGATGTCGAGGTCGTCGGTGAACGACTTCCCGAGCTCAACCGTGTCGGCTGAAATGCCGGTCTCGTCGTTAATGAGCTCGGCCAGGCCGGCAAGAACTTCTTCGGTGGACAATGCCATTTTTTTCTCCTTGGGGGTGTCTCGTTTGACCGAGACTCAGTGTAGAGGGCTTACGGGGAATCTAGGGGAGGACGACAACCTGCGCGCCGAAGACCAGGCCGGCTCCGAAGCCGATCTGGAGGGCGAGGCCGCCGCTGAGTTCCGGGTGCTCCGCGAGCAACCGGTGGGTGGCCAGCGGGATGGATGCCGACGACGTGTTGCCGGTGGTGGCAACGTCACGGGCGATCACGACGGAGGCCGGGAGCTTGAGCTGCTTGGCGAATTCGTCGATGATGCGCATGTTCGCCTGGTGCGGGATGAAGGCGGCGAGCTGGTCGCTCTCGATCCCGGCTGCTTCGAGCGCCTTCTTCGCAACCTTGGCCATGTCCCAGACGGCCCAGCGGAAAACGGTCTGGCCCTCCTGGCGCAGAGTCGGCCACTCGGACTCTCCACGACGGTATTCCTGCAGGTTGTGGTTCATCGTGATCGCGTCGGCCTTCGACCCGTCCGAGCCCCAGACGGTGCTGGAGATTCCCGGGTAGTCGCTCGGGCCGATGACGACAGCTCCGGCGCCGTCGCCGAGCAGGAACGAGATCGAGCGGTCGGTGGGGTCGACCAGGTCGGAGAGTTTCTCCGCGCCGACGACGAGGGCGTAGTGGGCGAGGCCGGTGCGGATCATCGAGTCGGCCTGGGCGATCGCGTAGGTGTACCCGGCGCAGGCGGCGTTGACGTCGTAGGCCGCGGCGGGGTTCGCGCCGACACGGTCGGCGAGCACGGCCGCAATCGAGGGGGTCTGCCGGCCGTTGCTGATCGTGGCGACGATGACGGCGTCGATCAGCGCCGGGTCGATGCCGGACTTCTCGATGGCCTCGCGGGCGGCATCCGTTGCCATGTCGACGGCTTCGATCGGCTGGCTGGCCCTGGTGCGGCTGATGATCCCGGTGCGCTGCTGGATCCATTCGTCCGAGGAATCGATCGGCCCGACGAGCTCAGCATTGGGCACCGACAGGTCGCCGCGGGCGGCGCCGACGGAGAGGATGCGGGTGAACTGGGGGCCGTGCGACTGCTGGAGTGTTGGCTTGGTCATATTCTCTCTCGGGTCAGGCTTGGATCTGCTGGTCGATCAGGTCGAACGCTGCGGGCAGGTCGTCCGGCGTCTTGATCGCGACACTGGGCACGCCCTTGAGTGCACGTTTGGCGAGTCCGACGAGTGCGCCTGCCGGCGCAACCTCGATGATTCCGGTCACCCCCGCAGCGGCGAAGGAGGCCATGCACTGGTCCCACCGTACCGGCGAGGACACCTGGGCCACCAACAGTTCGACGAAACGGTCCCCGTTGGAGACCGGTGATCCGTCCCGGTTCGACCAGATCGGCAGGGTGGGATCGTGGGCGGTCAATCCCGCGGCGACCTGTGCGAGATGCTCCACGGCAGGCTGCATATACCGAGTGTGGAAGGCGCCGGCGACCTGAAGCGGAATGACCCTGGCGCGCGCGGGCGGGTCGGCGGCGAGTGCCGCGAGGGCCTCGGGCGACCCGGCGACGACGATCTGCCCGCCGCCGTTGAAGTTGGCCGGTTCGAGGCCGAGCGCATCCAGTCTGGCGAGGAGTTCGGTTTCGTCCGCACCGATCACTGCGCTCATTCCCGAGGGTTCGAGCGCGGCGGCCCGTGCCATGGCGGTTCCGCGTTCACGAACGAACCCGACGGCCTCCGCCTTGCTGAGGATTCCCGCCCCGGCGGCCGCGGTGATCTCACCGACGGAGTGGCCGGCGATCCCGGCGATCTTGTCGCGGCGCCCTCCGGCGAGGAGGAGGTCGAGGGTGAGCAGGCCGGCGGCGACGATCAGCGGCTGGGCGATCTCCGTGTCCCGGATCGTGTCGGCGTCACTGACCGTGCCATGGCGGAGCAGGTCGATGCCGCAGGCATCCGAGATATCCGCGAGCCCGGCCGCGAAGCCGTCTTCGCGGAGCCAGGGCTCGAGGAATCCAGGGGTTTGCGAACCCTGGCCAGGGCAGACGACAACAATCATTTCCCCAGTCTCCCAAGCTCATTTCCCGAACGGGTGTCGACTGCCCACCAAGTATCCGCAAAACGTTTGTCGATAGTGGCTAACGGCTGGTGGTCGGTGGTCGGTCAGCGGCGTCGGCTCGAACCGTCGTGGTCGCTGATCGAACCGATGATCAGCGCGGCCTGCAGGATCAGCGCCTCCCTGGCCCCGGTGGCGTCATAGCCGATCACCTCGGACACCCGCTTGAGGCGGTACCGCACGGTGTTGGGGTGCACGAAGAGTTCGCGGGCGGTGGCCTCCAGCGACCGGCCGTTGTCGAGATAGCACCACAGCGTGGTCAGAAGCTCGGTGGAGTGCGCCTGGAGCGGACGGTAGACCCGGTGGATCAGGGTGGCGCGGGCGAGCGGGTCGCCCGCGAGGGCTCGTTCGGGCAGCAGATCGTCGGCCTGGACCGGGCGCGGCGCGTTCCGCCAGGAGCGGGCGACGGCGAAACCGGCCAGTGCGGCCTTCGCGCTCTTCGACGCGTCGACGAGGTTGGGGACCTCGTGTCCGAGAACGAGGTGGCCGGCACCGAAACTCGGCTCCAGCTGTATGGCGATCTCCATGAAGCTGAGCGCGGATGCCGTTCCGATCGCCTCCTCCGCCTCGGTGGGTTTCGGGTGCGCCCGTCCGATCACGAGCACGAGCCGGTTGCCCTGCACGCCGATCAACACGTCGGCGGCCATGTGCCTGGCTGAGCGGCGCAGCTGGTCGACGTCGAGCATCTTCGGCGTCGTGCCGACGAGTACGCACACCTCGCCGTGCCCGTGCCAGCCGAGGGCGGCGATCCGGCTGGGCAGCTCGTCGTCGTACTCGCCGCTGAGGATGGAGTCCACGACCAGGGCCTCGAGGCGCACGTCCCAGAGCCCGCGTGCCTCGGCGGCGCGAGCATAGACATCCGCCGCCCCGAACGCGATCTCCCGGGAGTAGAGCAGGATCGCCTCCCGGAGGAGTTCGCTGCCGTCCTTCACCCGCTCCTCGACGACCTCGACGGTGACCCGGATCAGCTGCAGCGTCTGCTGAAGGCTGATCGACCGGAGCAACTCGCGGGGGGCGGCACCGAAGACGTCCGCGGCGATCCACGGCGTCGACCGGGGGTCGTCGAACCAGGAGATGAACGACGTGATCCCGGCCTGCGCGACGAGGCCGACGGCGGACCGCCGCCCCGGCGGCATGTCGCCATACCAGGGCAGCGTGTCCTCGAGCCGTTTCAGGGTCGCCGTGGAGAGCTCACCGGAAATCGTGCGCAACCAGGCGAGCGTCTGTTCCTTCGTCTTCGGAGCGGGTGCCACCGGGTGTTAGCTTTCGCCCCCGGCGGAGCCCGTGGTTCCTGCGGTCACGTCGTACAGGCGGTACTTCTCGATCGCCTGTCCGACCAGGCTCCGGTCGACCTCTCCGCGGCGGGAGAGCAGCTCGAGGGTGCGGACGACCATCGAGGGTCCGTCGATCTTGAAGAAGCGACGGGCGGCCGGACGGGTGTCGGAGAATCCGAAGCCGTCGGCCCCGAGCGTCGCGAAGTCGCCGGGCACGAACTGCCGGATCTGGTCGGGCACGGCGTGCATGAAGTCGGTCACCGCCACGAACGGGCCGGCCGCGCCGGCCAGCTTCTCCGTGACGTAGGGGACGTGCGGCGTCTCGTCCGGGTAGAGGAAGTTGTGCTCCTCCGCGGCGATGCCGTCGCGGCGCAGTTCCGCCCAGGACGTCACCGACCAGACATCCGCCGACACGCCCCAGTCGTCGGCGAGCAGCGCCTGGGCCTCCAGAGCCCACGGCACCGCGACGCCGGAGGCGAGGAGCTGGGCCTTGGGTCCGGTGATCGGCGAGTGGTTGATCCGGTGGATGCCGCGGACGATGCCGTCCACATCCACTTCCTCGGGCTCGGCCGGCTGGACGGCCGGCTCGTTGTAGACCGTGACGTAGTACATCACGTTCGGGTCGGGGTGCTGTCCGCCGTACATCCGCTCCAGGCCGGACCGCACGATGTGGCCGATCTCGTAGCCGTAGGCCGGATCGTACGACACCACGGCGGGGTTCGTCGACGCCAGGAGCGGCGAGTGGCCGTCCGCGTGCTGCAGGCCCTCCCCGGTGAGGGTGGTGCGACCGGCGGTGGCGCCGATCATGAAGCCGCGGGCCATCTGGTCGCCCGCCGCCCACATGGCGTCACCGGTGCGCTGGAAACCGAACATCGAGTAGAAGACGTAGATCGGGATCAGCGGTTCGCCCTGGGTGGCGTAGGACGTGCCCACATTGGTGAAGGCGGCCATGGCGCCGGCCTCGTTGATTCCCACGTGGAGAATCTGCCCCTGCGGGCTCTCCTTGTAGGCGAGCAACTGGGCGTGGTCCACTGAGGTGTACTGCTGCCCGTTCGGGTTGTAGATCTTCGCGTTCGGGAAGAACGCGTCGATCCCGAAGGTGCGAGCCTCGTCCGGGATGATCGGGACTATCCGGTTGCCGAAGTCCTTGGCGCGCAGCAGCTCCTTGAGAAGACGAACGAACGCCATCGTTGTGGCGATCTCCTGGGTGCCGGAGCCCTTCTTCGTCGGCGCGTAGGTGGCGTCGCCGGGGAGATTGACCTGGGTGTATTTGCTGCGGCGTTCCGGGAGGTAACCGCCGAGCGCACGACGGCGCTCGTGCATGTACTGGATTGCTTCGTCGTTGTCGTCCGGCCGGTAGTACGGCGGCAGGTACGGGTTCTCCTCGAGCTGGGCATCCGTGATCGGGATGCGGGTGCTGTCGCGGAAGGTCTTGAGGTTGTCCAGGGTGAACTTCTTCATCTGGTGGGTCGCGTTGCGGCCCTCGAAGCTCGGGCCGAGGGCGTAGCCCTTGACGGTCTTCGCCAGGATGACGGTCGGCTGTCCCTTGTGCTCCGAGGCGGCCTTGAACGCGGCGTACACCTTGCGGTAGTCGTGCCCGCCGCGCTTGAGGTTCCACAGCTCATCGTCGGTGTAGCCCTCGACGAGCTTGAGCGCGCGCGGGTCGCGTCCGAAGAAATGCTCACGGACGTAGGCGCCGCTCTCCGCCTTGTAGGTCTGGTAGTCGCCGTCGGGGGTGACGTTCATCAGGTTCAAGAGGGCGCCGTCGACGTCGCGGGAGAGCAGGTCGTCCCATTCACGTCCCCAGACGACCTTGATGACGTTCCAGCCGGCGCCGCGGAAGAAGCTTTCCAGTTCCTGGATGATCTTGCCGTTGCCGCGAACGGGGCCGTCGAGGCGCTGAAGGTTGCAGTTGATGATGAAGTTGAGGTTGTCGAGCCCCTCGTTCGCGGCGACCTGGAGCTGGCCACGGCTTTCGACCTCGTCCATCTCGCCGTCGCCGAGGAACGCCCAGACCTGCTGGTCGCTGGCGTCCTTGATGCCGCGGTTGGTGAGGTAGCGGTTCGTCTGCGCCTGGTAGATCGCGTTGATCGGTCCGAGACCCATCGACACGGTCGGGAACTGCCAGAAGTCCGGCATCAGGCGCGGGTGCGGGTAGGACGAGATGCCGTTCGGGGCGTGCGACTTCTCCTGGCGGAAACCGTCGAGCTGGTCGTGCGAGAGACGGCCCTCGAGGAAGGCGCGGGCGTAGGTACCGGGGGAGGCGTGGCCCTGGATGAAGATCTGGTCGCCGCCGCCCGGGTGGTCCTGGCCGCGGAAGAAGTGGTTGAAGCCGACCTCGTACAGGGCTGCGGAGGAGGCGTAGGTCGAGATGTGCCCGCCGACGGAGATGCCGGGACGCTGGGCGCGGTGCACGAGGACCGCGGCGTTCCAGCGGATCCAGGCGCGATAGCGACGTTCGAGGTCTTCGTCGCCGGGGAAGTCAGGTTCGTTCCCGGCGGCGATGGTGTTGATGTAGTCGGTGGTCGGCACCATGGGGACGCCCAAATGCAGTTCCTTGGACCGCTTGAGCAGGCTCAGCATGATCTCTCGGCCGCGCTGGTGTCCCTGTGCGGCGACGAGTGAATCCAGCGATTCAGACCACTCTGCTGTCTCCTGCGGGTCCGCATCCGTGCTGTTCACCGAGTACGGGTCCTGGTCGTTGACGGTCACAAGCGACCTCTCTGTCCTGGGCAGACCGTTGTTCTGTTCTGCCGAATTAGGCGTGCCTGATTGCGGTCGCGTGGACCACTGGCACTCCGCAAGCCTACAGATTGAAGCTGAGGTCCGCGCACGTCCCTCGCGGGATTCCCAGTGGGCGAACAGGTGGCGTTCTTGGTTCCCGCGACGGGCGGGACTAAGCTGTCTCGCTGCGCTCCACAACATCGGTGGGCGAGGGAAAGGATGCGCTCCATGGCGTTGGAAAACGATACGCAGGCACCGGACTTCCAGCTGGTCAACCAGTTCGGAGAGCGTGTCCAGCTCAGCCAGTTCCGGGGTGAGAAGTCGGTGGCGCTGGTCTTCTTCCCGCTGGCATTCTCCGGGATCTGCCGCGGCGAACTGTGCCAGCTTCGCGACAACATCGCCCTGTTCGCCGACAGCGGGGTGGAAGTGCTCGCGATCTCGGTCGACTCGAAGCACACCCTCCGGGCCTGGGGAGAGCAGGAGAAGCACACCTTCAGCCTCCTCGCCGATTTCTGGCCGCACGGCGCGGTCGCCAAGGAATACGGCGTGTTCCTCGAGGACAAGGGCTATGCGAACCGGGCGACGTTCCTGATCGACACCCAGGGCATCATCCGCGCGAGTTTCATCACCGCGCCGGGCGAGGCTCGTTCCCTCGACGCCTACTGGGCGGCGATCTCCGAGCTCCAGCCCGCGTGACCCGGGTGCGGCGGGCGTGACGCGGCATCGTCACGCGAAATCTGTATAGTGGTCATCGACCCGTACGGGTCGGAGTGCAGGGGCCTTTAGCTCAGTTGGTAGAGCGCCACGTTTACACCGTGGATGTCATCGGTTCGAGCCCGGTAGGGCCCACCCCTGGACACACCCGAGGAATGCCCGGTCGTTTCCGCAACACCGCGGTCGTCCGGCGCGATACCCTGAGGACAGCGCAGGCAATCGCGTGGCTCTCCGCCGCGACGCAGGCCGGTCGCTCCCTTGCGGAGCTGAGAGGTCGTGTCGGCCAATGATTCCAAGGCTCCCCACGGGAATTCCTGCGCCCTTCGGCGCCCGATCGGCGGTCCGATGACTCCGTCCAGCCGTCGTGCGTTCGCCGAGGCCGCACGGGAACTCTCCGGGGCCACGGACAGCGAGGCAAGCCTCTGCGGGCCGTTCCTCCGTACCCTTCCGATCACGGGCGCCGCGATTTCAACCCTCGGCTCCCCGTTCGGCACCGAGACCATTTGTGCGAGCGACGAGCAGGCGGCTCGGATAGACGAGCTCCAGTTCGACCTCGGCGAGGGACCGTGCTGGCAGGCGCTAGCGACCCAACGGCCGGTGCTGAACCCGGACATCCGAAACCCGTCGGAGGTCTGGCCGATGTTCGTCCAAGCCATCTCAACCTCGAAGATCGGCGGGTTGTTCGCCTTCCCGATGTTCATCGGATCACTCAACATCGGGGCTGTCGATCTCTACACCGTTCGAACGGGAAGACTGTCCGCGGCCCAGGTCGACGACGCGACCGTGCTGGTCGCCCTCGCCGCTCGCCAGGTTCTCCGGCGAGCGCTGCAGTCACGTCCGGTCGTACACGACGAGACGGACGACGAGGGGTACTCGCGCCGGGTGGTGCATCAGGCGACGGGGATGATCCTGGCCCAGCTCGACCTGCCGGCGTCGGATGCGTTGCTCGTGCTTCGGGGCTATGCTTTTTCTCACGGACGGACGGTGCGCGACGTGGCAACCGATGTGGTGGCTCGGAAGATCATCATTCCTACACAATTCGACGGCTCCTAGTGCGGCGTCCATTTAGAATGGGTACATGGTGACCAAGACACGTGAGGGTCAACTAGTCGAGACGTTCGTCACCCTGGCGGACACGCTGGTCGTCGGCTATGACATCGTCGACCTGTTACACACGCTCGTCGACAAGTGCGCCATTCTTTTCGAGGCGTCGGCCGTGGGCATCATCCTCTCCGCGGGTGAAAACGATGAACTCGAAGTCGTGGCGTCGACCAATGAGCGGAGTCGACTGGTCGAGATTCTCCAGCTTCGAGCCGGGAACGGCCCCTGTGTGGAGTGTTACACGACGGGCTTGCCCGTGGCGATCCCCGATCTTGACGTCGTCGCACCCAAGTGGCCGCGGTTCCGCGCCGGGGCGGTCGAACTCGGCTTCAAGTCGATGCATTCCGTTCCGTTGCGACTTCGGCAGACGACCATCGGCTCCCTCAACCTCTTCTGGGATCGCATCGGTGGCCTGGGAGCCGAGGACCTGCGCACCGTGCAGGCCCTGGCCGACACCGCGACCATCGGCATCCTGCAGGAGCGGGCACTGCGCGAGAGCGGCGTGGCCCGGGCTCAGCTGCAGCACGCGCTGAACAGCCGGGTGCTGATCGAGCAGGCCAAGGGTGTCGTGGCCTTCACCCGCAACTCCAACATGGAGGAGGCGTTCGCCGTGCTTCGCAGCTACGCCCGAAACCACGGCGTGCCCCTCGTTGAGGTGGCCGAAAGCGTCGTCGGTCGAACTCTGACTCTCTGAGCCCAGGACTTCCCTCAGCGCACGAGCGGTTTGGGCCTCGCCTCCGGGCAAGGATCGACGTATAATCAAGGCGCGCCCCGGACCCCGGCTGCACCTGATTTTTGGTGAGCTTGGGAGGCCCGACCATGAAACGCATATTCCACCCGGGGGGGTCCGTCGTTACGGGGAGCGAACTCGCGGACGCCGTGATGCACTACGCCCAGTCGCTCAGCGGCCGGAGGCAGACCGGCACGGTCGACATCCCCATCATCACCGACGCGGGCGAGGCAGGCAGGGCCCAGTTCATGATCGGGGCCGCGAGCCAGCTCGTGAGCGTGACGAGCGCGTCGATCCTCAGCGAACTCATCGACGCTGCGACGACCGACGACCTGCGCAGGCGGGCCCTGGTCGGCACGGATGCGGCCATGGTCGGCTGGACCGGGGACGGCCTGGAGTCTCCCCAATTCGACGAATTCGACTACTGAGTTCTCCCGTATTCCGGCCGCTCACCAAACCGGGGCGAATGCGCCCTCGTCCGGGACCTAGGACTCTGGGCGGCGAGACCTGAACGCGAGAGGATGAGTCTGTTGCCCGGCAACGAAGCCGGGCGATGGAGCCGGGTCGGGAGGTAGCGATGAACAAGCGGATTGTGGTCGGCCTGAGCGGCCGGCCGACCGACGAGGGTGCCACACGATGGGCACTCGGCTTCGCGAAGCCGCGTCGGCTTGACGTCGAACTGGTTCACGTCGTCGACGAGACCTGGGGCGATATCCCGGCGGGATTCCGGGGGTCCGCCCGTGCTCTGGCGGAGACCGAACTGGCCCGCGAACTGGCCGAGGCCGCGCGCCTCGAGCCCAGCCTGGCCATCCGGTCCGCCGTGCTCGTGGGGTCGCCCACCTCGGCGCTGACCGAGCACGCCGAGGGCGCCGAACTTCTGGTCATCGGCTCCCACGCCCTCGGCCGATTTCGCGACTATGTGTTCAGCACCCGGGCCGCCCAGATCGCGGCCCGTGCGCCCGGTTCGGTGGTTGTTGTGCCTGAACGTGAGGGGAGCGCGGGGCGGGGCGTCGTCGTGGGGGTGGACGGGTCCGACGTGTCGCTGGCCGCGGTGCGGTTCGCCGCCGAGGAAGCCGATCGGCACAATGAACCCTTGACCGCGGTGTTCTGCTGGAGAGCCCCCACCCCGTGGGCGCGCGAGACCTCCCTGATCGACTGGCCGATGGAACCGGATGAGTCCGACCGCCTCGTGCTGGCCGAGGCCGTCGCCGGGTTGGCGGGGCAGTATCCCGATCTTGAACTTGACCTGCGGCTGGAGCTCGGAACACCCCCAGAGACGCTGGCCGGGGTCGCGGCCGGTGCCAGGCTGCTGGTCGTCGGCAGCCATGGCAGACACGGACTGCAACGCTTCTGGCTCGGCTCCGTCAGCCAGGTGATCGTGCTCACGATGCCCTGCCCGGTGGCCGTGATCCGACCCGTTCACGGCGAGTCCGTACCCGGCTGAGAGTGCCCGAATCGAAAAGGCCAGAGCCAGGACCGGGGCGTTAGGAGAAGCGGGCCACGAACACGGGAACAGTGATGTTCATCAGCACGTCGTGGGTGACCGAACCGATCACCGACCGGGTGAGCTCGTGGGGGTGAGAGACGCCGAGCACCATCAGGGAAGCACCATTGCCGGCGTCCAGGAGGGCCTCCGCCGGATCGCGGCGCACGACCCGGCGGCGCACGACAATGTCAGGAGCGGTCCGGACCGCAAGGTCGGCGGCCTCGGCCAGTAGCCGTTGGGCGTCACCGATCGTGCCCGGCAGGTCCGCCGAGGGCAGTGCGCGACTCACCGGCGGTGCGTGGACCAGCAGCAGGTCCTGGCCCAGGCGCGCGGCCTCCCGGGCGCCACGCACCACGGCAGCGGCCGACCCATCGAATCGGTCGACGCCCACGACGACCCCGCGTCGGGTGTCGAAGGTCGTGTCGGGCACGACGGCCACCGAGCAGGCGGCGGCGGATGCCACCTGCACGCTCCTCGAGCCGAGCACCCGCCCGTGCAGAAAACCCGTCTTGTGGGTGCCGACGACGAGGAGGTCGTTCGGGCTCGGCAACCCGGCGAGGGCCCAGGCGGGACTGCCATGCACCACCCGGGCACCCACGTCAACCCCGGCGTGCCGACGCGCGGCGTCGGCCAACTCGGCGTCGACGACGTCCTGTCCGTGACGCTCCGCCTCGCCCGCGTAGCCGGAGCCGAGCAGGCCCCATTCGTCGTCCACGACGTGGACCAGGACGACGGTACTGCCGTCTCCGGACGCGCGGGCCAGCGCCCACCGGATGGCCGCGCGACTCGGGCCCGATCCGTCGGCACCGACGAAACACGTTGTCATGGCCGGATCGGGTCCGGCTCATGGTCCGGCCGAGGGATCACCGCCACGGGACACCTGAGGTTGAGAAGCACGTCGTGGCTGACCGAGCCGAGGAAGAGGCCGCCGACCGCGCCACGGCCGTGGGTGCCGACGACAATCAGCTCGGCGTTCTCCGACGCGGCGACCAGGACCCGCGCGGCGGGTCCCTGCTCGAGCACCTCCCGGACCGTCAGCCCCGGGTTGGCGGCGCGCACGCGTGCGGCGGCATCGGCGAGGATGGTGGCGTGCGCGCCCCGAAGGTCGTCGAACGGGAAGATCGCACCGTATTCGACCGCGACGGTGACCGGAATCGCCCAGGCGTGCACGATGTCGAGGACCCGACCGAGGCGGACTGCCTCTCGCGCCGCAAAGGCGAGGGCGCCGTCCGCCGTCCCGTCGTCCTCCAACCCGGCCAGGATGCTCCCGGCCCGCGCCGTCCACTCGGCGGGCACGACCACCACCGGGCAGCGTGCGTGCGCGGCCAGGCGCAGGGGGAGGGTGCCGTAGATCGCACCGGCCAGGGCTCCGGTCTTGTTCGTTCCGATCACCAGCAGGTCAGCCGAGGTCGAGGCCCGCACCAACTCGTCGGCGGGGACACCGCGGCGAACGTAGCTCGTCTTCTTGCACTGGGGGAGCGTGCGCTCGACCCGTCGGGTGGCCTCGGCCAGGGCCCGTTCGTAGACCGGCTGGAAGTCGTCCTCCGGGCCGCCCGCGCGGGCCCAGCCCAGCTCGACGACGGTCGTCAATTCGAGGCTGACCGGCAACGCCGTGGCCCGCTCGAGGGCCCAGTCGAGGGCCGCGGTGCTGGCCGGGCCCCCGTCGATGGCAACGACGATTCTTTCGGTCATGACCGGACTCCGTCTCATCCAGGAACACCGCGCACCGCTCTTGAAGTCCACGGTACGTCGGCCGACCCGAGGCCGGAAAGGGCCGAACGTCCCACCCGAGTAGAATCCCGGCTAAGACCGAGAGGCGACCGCGGCCATGCCCCCAGAACGCATCCTGAGCACCCCGACCGACCGGATTGCCCCCGCCGTCGCGGCCCCCGAAGCCGAGGTGCGCCTGCGCAGCCTGCTTCGGGCCAGTCAATCGGTCGTCGAACAACTGGACCTGTCCGTCGTGCTGCGGCGCATCGTCGAGGTCGCGGTCGAACTCGTCGGAGCCCGCTACGGGGCCCTCGGCGTGATCGCCCCGGACGGCGGGCTGGAACAGTTCATCCACGTCGGGATGCCGCCCGGCTTGGTGGAACGGATCGGCCACCTGCCGGTCGGGCGAGGCCTGCTCGGCGCCCTCATCGATGACCCGCAGCCGATCCGGCTCGCCAGGCTCGGGGACGATCCGCGATCCGTCGGCTTTCCGCTCGGGCACCCCGCGATGGACAGTTTCCTGGGCGTGCCCGTGCGGGTTCGCGGTGTCGCCTTCGGAAACCTCTACCTGACCGAACGAACGTCGGGGGTGTTCAGCGCCGAGGACCAGAACCTGTTGGGTGCGCTGGCCGCGACCGCCGGAATCGCCATCGAAAACGCACGACTGTTCGAGGAGACCCAGCGGCGCCAGCGGTGGTCGGCGGCCACGGCCGAGATCAGCGCCGCGCTCCTGGTCGAGCGGGCCGACGATCCGCTGGCCCTGCTGGCCGATCGGCTGGCGGCGACTGCCGACGCTGACCTGGTCTGCATCGTCGTGCCGGCGGGGGACGGCACGCTGCTGGTCGACACGGCACGTGGAGATCCGGCCGCGCCCGTACGAGGCCGGATCTTTCCGGCCTTGACTGCGGCATCCGGGAGGGTCATGGAGAGCGGCCAACCGCTTCTGGCGGCGGGCGCCGGCGACCGCTCTGACGAGGCGATCCTGATCGGACCGACCATGCTGATCCCGCTGCGCTCGGCCGGCCGGCCGACCGGCGTTCTCACGGCCTCCCGGGAGTCGGGACGGCCCGCCTTCTCGGCCCGGGATCTCGAGATGGCGGCGGACTTCGTCGCGCAGGCGGAGGTCGCCCTCGAACTGGCCAGGGGCCGTTCTCTCCGGCAGCGACTGGCCGTCCTCGAGGACCGCAGCCGGATCGCCAGGGACCTGCACGACCGGGTGATCCAGAGGCTCTTCGCCGCCGGGCTTGGCCTGCAGTCCATCGCCGGCACCATCGACTCACCGGACCTTCGGCTGCGAGTCTTTGACCAGGTCGACGCGCTCGACGAGGCGATCAACGAGATCCGGACCGCCATCTTCGCCCTGTCGGCCGAGAGTCACACGGACCATCAGACGGTGCGTCACCGGGTCCTTGACCTGCTCGCCGAGCTGGGGGCGCTCTTCCCGCATCCGCCGGGACTCACCTTCTCGGGTCCGATCGACCTGCTGACTCCGGACGATCTGGCGGACGACATCGTTGCCGTGCTGCGCGAGGGTCTGACCAACGTGCTCCGGCATTCGGGAGCCGAGGTGATCGCGGTGTCCGTGGCCGTGGTCGGTGACACCATCACGGTGGACGTCACCGACGACGGGATCGGGCCGAACGGGGCAACCCGATCCAGCGGCCTGGCCAACCTGGCCGTCCGGGCCGCCCGCTGGCACGGCGCCCTCAGCCTGACCGAGAACGTCGGCGGGGGCAGCAGGCTCCGGTGGACCGCCGATTTCGACGCCGACCCGGAAGGGACGACTCGATGACCCGGATCTTCCTGCTCGACGACCACGAGGTCGTCCGCCGCGGCATCGCCGACCTGATCAACGCGGAAGCCGACCTGGAGGTCGTCGGCGAGGCAGCGACGGCCAGGCAGGCGGTGGCGCGGATCGCGGCGACCGTCCCTGACGTGGCCGTGCTCGACGTGCGCCTGCCGGACGGCAACGGGATCGACGTCTGCCGTGCCATCCGATCGAAGAACCCGACCGTGCGCTGCCTGATTTTCACGGCCTTCGACGATGACGAGGCCAGCTATGCCGCCGTTCTCGCCGGGGCGTCCGGCTACGTGTTGAAGGACATCCGCGGGCAGCGACTGATCGAGAGCATCCGCCGGGTGGCGCTCGGCGAGACGCTGCTCACCCGGGTGGTCACAGACCACGTGGTCCGCGACCTCGGGGCCGCGCGGAGCGAACCGGCGGCAACGCTCACCACCCGGGAGCGCCAGGTGCTCGAACTGATCGCGGAGGGGCTGACCAACCGTCAGATCGGAGAGCGACTCGAGCTGGCGGAGAAGACGGTGAAGAACTACGTGTCGGGCCTGCTCGGCAAACTCGGGATGCAGCGACGCACCCAGGCGGCAGTTTTCGGGGCGGAGCTGCACAACCACCTGCCGGAGACGATGGCAGGACACCATCCGGGTGGTCCCGCTATTCTGGCCGAATGAAACCGGAACGACGTGGACGAATCATTCCCGGCCCTGGACAGGAATCGGTGTGGGACTACCCGCGCCCGCCGGCCGTGGAACGCTCATCTGAGCGAATCGTGATCACCCTGGGCGGCCTCGTCATCGCGGAGACGACCGACGCCATCCGGGTTCTCGAGACCAGCCACCCGCCCGTCTACTACCTGCCCCTCAGCGCGTTTCGCCCGGGTAGCCTGGAGCCCGCCGCCGGGCGAACGACCTGCGAATTCAAGGGAACGGCGTCTTACCTCTCGGTGGTGACTCCGACGCGGCGCGAGGACGCGGCGGCCTGGACTTATCCGGCCCCGTGGGCTGGCTACCACGAGCTCGTCGACCGGGTGGCCGTCTACCCGGGCCGGATGGACTCCTGCACCGTGGATGGCGAGCCGGTTCGCGCGCAGCCGGGCGACTTCTATGGCGGCTGGATCACGGCCAGGGTGGTCGGTCCGTTCAAGGGCGCCCCCGGCACGCACGGTTGGTGATCGCGCGGACGCCCTGATTCCGCTTGTCCCGCACCGGACCAGGCGAAGGTGAGCATTCTTCGCTAGAATCGAGACATGCCCGAGCTCGGCTCGACGGGGCAGGACGCCCCCGACCCATCCGGCATCGCCGAATCCGCCGGTCATGCCGAGGACGATCCAGCCGTCGAGCCCGGAGAGGCGGCGCACGTCGGGGCTATCACCGGCTCCCAGTCGGTGATCACGCCCGGGGTGGATGCAGACCTTCCGGACGATGCCGACGACCGGACGGACGGGGTGCCGCCGCCGCGCTCCAGCCGGCGAGTCGCCCCGGAGGAGAACGTGATCCCGAGTCGCCGACACCGCAGATCGATGCGCCGGTGGTGGATGCCGCGCTGAGACGCTCCGTCCGACGCCGGTTTCGACGCCGTCATCGGGGGATGGCAACGCCAGCCGACGGTAGGCTGGCGACGTGTCATTTTCGCTCGCCGCCGTTACCCGCACCGTCCACGAGTTGTGGCCGCTGGCCGGGGCAGAAGGCTGGGACGCACCCGGCCTGGTCAGTGGCGATCCCGCACGCGAGATCCGGGCCATCCACCTCGCGGTCGATGCCGTCGCGATCACCGTCGATGAGGCCATCGACACCGGGGCCGATCTCCTCCTGGTGCACCACCCGCTGCTGCTGCGCGGGGTGACGTCGATCGCCGGAGACCGGTACAAGGGCGCGCTGCTCGCCCGCCTGATCCGGGCGGACTGCGCACTCCTCGCGGCGCACACCAACGCGGATGTCGTCGCCGACGGGGTCTCTGACGTGCTCGCCACGCGACTCGGTCTCGTCGACACCCGCCCGATCATCGACGGCTCCGTTCCCGGGGCGGGTCTCGGCCGGGTCGGCCGGCTGGAGCATCCGCTCACCCTCGGTGAACTCGCCCGCCGCGTGGCAACCGTTTTGCCGAACACGGCATCGGGGGTGCGGGTGTCCGGGGAGTACGGCGCCACCGTCGAGAACGTGGCCGTGTGCGGCGGCGCGGGGGACTCCCTCCTCGGCTCCCCGGCGGTGCTCGCCAGCGACGTGTACATCACCGCCGACCTGCGGCACCACCCGGCGTCGGAGGCGCGCGAACAGGCGGGACTGAACGGAAACGCCCCGGCCCTGATCGATGTGTCGCACTGGGCCAGCGAATGGCTCTGGTTGGACACCGCCGCCGAGCAGCTTCGTTCGGCGTTCCCGGGCGTGCGGGTCAGCGTCAGTGATCTTCGCACCGACCCGTGGGATTTCGTCATCGTGCAATAGCCTTCCCCACACTCACCATCCCACTCACTCTCATCACCCCAAGCCACTACCCGAAGGTCAGGACACACGTGAAGGCATCTCCCGCAGAACAGAAGGAGCTTCTCCGGCTTCAGGCCCTCGACATCAGGCTGCAGCAGGTCGAGCACCAGACGAAGGCACTTCCCCAGCACGCCGAGCTCCGCGACCTCTCCGGAACCATGGACAAGGCGCGGATGTCCCTGAGCAATCGCACGGGTGCGGTGGAGGACATTCAGACCGAACTGCGCCGGATCGAATCGGACGTCGAGGTGGTCGAGAAGCGCATCGCCCGCGACTCCGAACGGGTCCAGCACACCTCATCGGTCAAGGACGTGCAGGCACTGGAAACCGAACTTGCCTCCCTCCGGAAGCGCCTTCTGGCGCTCGAGGAGATCGAGATCGCCGTGATGGAACGCCTCGAAGAGGCCGAGGGCGCCGTGGCCGAGGTTGAGGTCGAGCGCGACGCGATCGCGGCCCGGGTCGACGAAGCGGAGCAGGCCAGGGACGCGAGCCTCACCGACCTGAACCGTCAGCTCGGCGAGCTGCGTCGCGACCGCACCGCGATCGCCGGCAGCATCGCCGACGACCTCGCCGCCCTGTACGAGAAGCGGTTCGTCTCCGGACGCGGCAACGCGGCGGCGCTGCTCCGCGCACGCACCTGCAGCGGCTGCACGATCACATTGACCGGCAGCGACCTCGACGCCGTGCGTTCGGCCCCTGTCGATGACGTGCTTTTCTGCCCGGACTGCGGCGCGATCCTCGTGCGCACGGAGGAATCCGGCATCTGAGCGCGAGCGGCACCTGTAGGCTGGACCCCGGAATGGGTCGGCAAGACGGTCGCGACATTGGATGCCTTCGGGCACCGGATGCCGAGGAACGTCCGGGCTCCACAGAGCAGGGCGGTGGGTAACACCCACCCGGGGCAACCCGCGAGACAGTGCCACAGAAAGTAGACCGCCCCCGGTTTCGGCCGGAGGTAAGGGTGAAACGGTGGTGTAAGAGACCACCAGAGGCCAGGGTGACCTGGTCGGCTTGGTAAACCTCGTCCGGAGCAAGGTCAGACAGGAAACGCTAAGGCGGCTCGCCGAGTTTCCGGGTAGACCGCTAGAGGGCTGCGGCAACGTAGTCCCCAGATAGATGGCCGTCCATGGTGCTTTGCGCACCGGGACAGAACCCGGCGTATCAGCCGGCCCATTCCACTTCCGTCCGCGGGTCCGCGGCCGGCGCGACCGCGGGCTGCGCGGAGCCGTCAGTCCCGGTTCTTGACCGCGAGCGCCGCCGCGCCGAGGATGCCGGCGTTATTGCGGTGCACCGCGGGGATGATCGGTGTCTTCAGATTGAGCAGCGGCAGAAAGTGCTGGTGATGCTTGGACACGCCGCCGCCGACGATGAAGAGGTCGGGGGAGAAGAGCATCTCCAGGGTGGAGTAGTACTTCTGCAGGCGGCCGGCCCACTTCTCCCAGCTCAGGTCGTCCCGTTCCTTCGCCGAGTAGGCGGCACGGGTCTCGTAGTCCACTCCGTCGATCTGGAGGTGGCCGAGCTCGGTGTTGGGCACCAGGACGCCGTCGTTCAGAAGCGCCGTACCGATGCCCGTTCCGAGGGTGGACAGCAGGACGACGCCGGCGACACCCTTGGCGGCGCCGAACTGGCCCTCCGCGTAACCGGCGGCATCCGCGTCGTTGACGAAGTGGATCGGGTGGCCGAGGCCCTTCTCGAAGAGCTTCTCCGCGGCCAAGCCGATCCACTTGTCGGACACGTTCGCCGCGGACATGGTGTGCCCGTTCTTGACCACGGCCGGGAAGCAGATCCCGACAGGCAGGCCGAAGGCGCCTTCGTTCTTCGACACCGTCGTCAGCAGGCTCTTCACCGTCTCGACGATGTCGGCCGGACGGCCGCCCTTCGGAGTGGGCAACTTCACCCGATCGGAGAGAAGGGCGCCGCTCGCGAGATCGACGACGGCCCCCTTGATTCCGGTGCCGCCGATGTCGATGCCAATTGCCGTGGATGAACTCATGATTAGAACCTATCGGTTAGGCAAGCGTGAGGATTTCGGCACCGTGCTCGGTGACGACAAGGGTGTGCTCGAACTGCGCGGTGATGCTCTTATCCTTCGTGGTGACGGTCCAGTCGTCGGCCCACATGTCCCAGTCGGCCGAGCCCAGGGTGAGCATCGGTTCGATCGTGAAGACCATGCCCACCTCCATCACAGTGTCGTAGACGGGGGCGGAATCGTAGTGAGGGATGATCAGGCCGGAGTGGAAGGCCTCACCGACGCCGTGACCGGTGAAGTCGCGCACGACCCCGTAACCGAAGCGTTTGGCGTAGGACTCGATGGTGCGGCCGATCACGTTGACCTGGCGCCCCGGGGCGACCGCCTTGATCCCCCGGGCGAGTGCCTCACGCGTGCGTTCGACGAGAAGAGTCACCTCCTCGCTGGCCTGGCCGACGATGAAGGTCACGTTGGTGTCGCCGTGCACGCCGTTCTTGTACGCGGTGATGTCGATGTTGACCAGGTCGCCCTCGTCGAGAACCGTGGTGTCGGGGATGCCGTGGCAGATGACCTCGTTGACCGAACTGCACAAGGATTTCGGGTAGCCTCGGTAGCCGAGCGTTGACGGGTACGCTTGGTTGGCCACGAGGTAGTCGTGACCGACTTGGTCGAGCTCCTCGGTCGTGACGCCGGGCCGGATCGCCCGGCCGACGGCCTCGATGGCCCGGGCCGCGATCCTGCCCGATTCGCGGATGAGCTCGATCTTCTCTGCGGAATAGACGTCCGACCCGGTGAATCGCGCCGGGGCCTCCTTCCCGACATACTCGGGGCGGGTGATTCGACGGGGCACGGAGCGGGTTGGTGACACTGGTCCGGAGAACAGGTGACCGAGGGAATCCTTAGGCATAGGATCAACCCTATGTCCGAAGACAAGCGAGAGCAGTTCTGGTACAACATGCACACCGGCGCCGTCGAGCAGGGATTCGAGTCCCCGTCAGCCGACAGGGTCGGCCCGTTCGCCACTCGGGAGGAGGCGGCACACGCCCTCGAGAAGCTCCGCGCGAACAGCGCGAAGTGGGCGGCCGACGACGCGGCCGACGACCGCTGAGGACCGGCTGTAGACCGCTGAAGACCGCTGACCGCCCGGTTGGCGGTTACTCGTAGCTGTGCTCGGGGCCGGGGTACGCGCCGGTCTGCACGTCCTCCCTGAAGCGGTGCACGGCATCCGTCAGAACGCTGCGCACGTTGGCGTATTGGCGCACGAACCGGGGGACCCGACCGTCGGTCATGCCGGCGAAGTCGGTCCAGACCAGGAGCTGTCCGTCGACGTCGGGGCCGGCTCCGACTCCGATCGTCGGAATCTCCAATCTCGCCGTGACCTGGGCGGCCACGGTTGCCGGAACCATCTCCAGCACGACGGCGAACGCGCCGGCGTCCTGCACGGCCAGGGCATCCTCGATCAGGCGCTCGGCACCGTCGCCTCGGCCCTGGATCATGTGCCCGCCGAGACCGTGTTCGCTCTGCGGCGTGAAGCCGATGTGGGCCATGACCGGGATGCCGCTGGAGACGATACGGGTGATCTGTTTGACGCTGCGGATGCCGCCCTCGAGCTTGACGGCGTGGGCCTGGGCCTCCTTCATGAACCGCACGGCGGTGTGTAGTGCCTCGGTCTGGCCGGTCTCGTACGAGCCGAAGGGCATGTCCGCCACGACGAGGGCCCGGCTGACCGCCCGGGCGACGGCCCGGGTCAACGGGATGAGCTCGTCGACCGTGACGGGGAGCGTCGTCTCATAGCCGAAGACATTGTTGCCCGCGGAATCACCGACCAGGAGGAAATCGATCCCCGCGTCGTCGAAGATCTGGGCCGTGAGCATGTCGTAGCTGGTCAGCCCCGTGATCGGGATGCCCTGCTGCTTGGCATTGTGGAAATGCCGGGTGCGCACACGCTTGGGGCCGGTGGTCACCGGCTCGTAGGGGTTCTGCGGTGTGACGGCCGCTGGCACGTCGGACGAGGTCGGCTCAGGCATGCCTCAAGTGTACTCAGCGGCGGCATTCCGGCCGCCGACGGCCTGTTCGGTTCCGGATGCGGCCCCAGATGCCGCGCCAGACACTAGCCTAGGTACCAACAAGAAGGGGCGTGAATGGACAAGCAGCGCGATTTCGTTCTTCGGACCATCGAGGAGCGGGGAATCAAGTTCATTCGGCTGTGGTTCACCGACGTCGTCGGCACGCTGAAATCCGTGGCCATCGCGCCGGCCGAGGTCGAGGGCGCATTCGCCGAGGGCCTCGGTTTCGACGGTTCCGCGATCGAAGGTCTGACCCGGTCGTTCGAGGCCGATGTGCTGGCCCACCCGGACCCCACCACATTCCAGATCCTGCCCTGGCGCGGAGAGATCGACCCCACCGCCCGGATGTTCTGCGACATCACGACGCCGGACGGCCAGCCCGCAGTCGCCGACCCGCGCAACGTGCTCAAGCGCACCCTGGCGAAGGCGGCCGAACGTGGCTTCACGTTCTACACGCACCCCGAGATCGAGTTCTACCTGCTCAAGTCCTCCAAATACGGCAAGAACGGGCCCACCCCCGTCGACAACGCCGGCTACTTCGACAACGTCCCCGGCGGCACGGCGCACGACTTCCGCCGCCGGTCGGTTCGGATGCTGGAGGACCTCGGCATCTCCGTCGAGTTCAGCCACCACGAGGCCGGCCCCGGTCAGAACGAGATCGACCTGCGCTACGCGGACGCCCTGACCACCGCGGACAACATCATGACCTTCCGAACAGTGATCAAGGAGGTTGCGATTGAGCAGGGCGTCTATGCGACCTTCATGCCCAAGCCGATGTCGGACCAGCCGGGCTCCGGGATGCACACCCATCTCTCCCTCTTCGAGGGGGACACGAACGCGTTCTACGAGGCGGGGGCCCAGTACCAGCTGTCCAAGACCGGTCGGCAGTTCATCGCCGGCCTGCTCAAGCACGCTCCGGAAATCACGGCGGTGACGAACCAGTTCGTCAACTCGTACAAACGGCTGTGGGGCGGCGACGAAGCGCCCAGCTTCGTCTGCTGGGGGCACAACAACCGGTCCGCGCTCATCCGCGTCCCGCTGTACAAGCCGAACAAGGGCCAGAGTTCCAGGATCGAATACCGGGCAATCGACTCGGCAGCGAATCCCTACCTCGCGTACTCGCTCATGCTGGCCGCCGGCCTCAAGGGCATCGAGGAGGGCTACGAGCTGCCGCCGGAGGCCGAGGACAACGTCTGGGGACTCAGCGACACCGAGCGCCGGGCGCTCGGTTACCGTGCGCTTCCGGCTAGCCTGGACCACGCCATCCAGTACATGGAAGACTCCGAGCTGGTGGCCGAGACCCTCGGCGAGCACGTCTTCAACTACGTACTGCTCAACAAGCGCCAGGAGTGGAAGGAATACCGCTCCCAGGTGACGCCGTTCGAGCTGGACAAGAATCTTGAGATGCTCTGAACGTGAGATTCTTCGTGCTCGACTGAGGGACAGGACGCAATGACGCGGGAGCCGCTGACCCTGACCGACCTGGCCAAGGTCGGGTTCGTCGAACTCGGCGAGGTCAGGGGGCGGCTGGACGAGGTCGCGCAGCTGGGGGGACCGGACTCCGCGGACGTCCTCCCGATGCTCGCCCTCGCGGCGAGCCCGGACGCCGCGCTCACCGGGCTGCTTGCGCTGCTCCGTCACGCGCCGACGGAGGTTAAGGCGCTGCTCACCCACCCTGGTGCTCCGCTGCGGCTGCTTCTGGTTCTCGGGGCGTCCAGCGGGCTGGCCGAGTTCTTCCTCCAGCACCCCGGGGAACTCGGCGTGCTTGCGAGCGCGCCGGCGGAACTGCCCGACGCCGCCGCGTTGACCGCCGACCTGCTCGAGTCGGTCGGAGCGGTCGACGGGTTTGCCAGCCTCGTCGAGGACGAGGGCTGGAACGCCCTGCGCGTGCGCTACCGTAGGCGCCTGGCCGAGCTCGCCGCCTTCGACCTGGAGCAGGCCGACCCGGTGGCCGGGCTGGACGATATCGCCCGGGCGCTCGCGGACCTCGCTGCGGCGGCCCTGGACGCGTCCCTGGCCGTTGCGCGCAGCATGGCCAGCGGACCGGTGGCCGGGCCGGGCGTTTTCCCGGTGGCGGAGGTGCGCGCCACCCGGCTGGCCGTGATCGGGATGGGCAAGGCCGGCGCGGCCGAGCTCAACTACGTCAGCGACGTCGACGTGATCTTCGTCGCCGAGGCCGATCCGGATACCGAGCTGGAATCGCCCCGGGCGGTCGACATCGCCACCCGGCTGGCCATCCTGATGATGCGGGGCCTGAACCAGGCGACGACCGAGGCCGAGCTGTGGGAGGTCGACCCCAACCTGCGTCCGGAGGGCAAGTCCGGCGCGCTCGTGCGCTCGCTCGAGTCCCACCTGGCCTACTACGACCGCTGGGCCAAGAGCTGGGAATTCCAGGCGTTGCTCAAGGCCAGGCCGCTCGCCGGCCATCTGGAGCTCGGAGGGCGCTACGTGCAGGCGGTGGCGCCGAAGGTGTGGACCAGCGCGAGCCGCGAGAACTTCGTCGAATCCGTTCAGCGGATGCGGGAACGAGTCACCGAGAACATCCCCGACGACGAGGTCGCCGTTCAGCTGAAGCTGGGCCCCGGCGGACTGCGCGACATCGAGTTCACCGTGCAGCTGCTGCAGCTCGTCCACGGCCAGGCCGACCCCGCTGTGCGGCAGGCCGGAACCATTCCCGCCCTGACCGCCCTGGCGGACAGCGGCTACGTCGGCCGCGCCGAGGCCGCCGAGTTCGCCCGGGACTACCGCATCCTCCGGCTGATGGAACACCGGCTGCAACTCGAGCGGTTGCGTCGCACGCACCTCATGCCACGGGACGAGGCGAGCCTCCGCATCCTGTCCAGGGCGACGGGGCTGGCCACGAGCGCCGCGCAGCTCACCCTGCGCTGGGCGGAGGTCAAGCGGCGAGTCCGCGGCTTGCACGAGCGTCTCTTCTACCGACCGTTGCTGTCCGCCGTGGCGGCACTCCCGGCGGAGGGCCTCAACCTCACCAGCGCCCAGGCGGAGGCGCGGCTGGCGGCGATCGGGTTCCGGGACCCCAAGGGCGCGCTCGGACACATTGCCGCGCTCACCGGCGGGGTTTCCCGCCGCGCGACCATCCAGCGGCACCTGCTGCCCGTGCTGCTGCAGTGGTTCTCCGAGGGAGCGGATCCGGACTACGGACTGCTGTCCTTCCGTCGGCTCAGCGACAGCCTCGGTACCACCTACTGGTTCCTCCGGATGCTCCGGGATTCGTCCGGTGCTGCCCAACGGCTCACCAGGGTGCTCTCCTCGTCGCGCTTCGTCGGTGAGCTCCTGGAGACGATCCCCGAATCGGTGGCCTGGCTGGAGAACGAGGACGACCTCCGCCCCCGCTCCGTCGCGGTGCTGCAGGAGGAGACCCGGGCCGTGCTGGCCAGACACGGGAGCCCCGACGCGGCGGCGTCGATCATGCGCACCGCACGGCGGCGCGAGGTGCTGAGGCTCGCGTTCGGCGCGATCCTCGGCCGGCTCACCATCGACGAGCTGGCGACGGGGCTGACCGACGTCACGGCCATGATCATCCAGGGAGTGACCGCCGCGATTCGGGGCACGAGTCTCACCGGGGAGCCCGGCGGGCCGTCCGACGGGATCGAATTCGCGGTGATCGGAATGGGCCGGTTCGGCGGCGCCGAACTCGGTTTCGGCTCGGATGCCGACGTCATGTACGTCTTCCGGCCCGGCACCCTTGAGGGGCCGGCGGCCCATGACCGGGCGAAGTTCATCGTCAAGGAGCTCAACCGGCTGACCGACGACAACCGGCTCCCGCTCGACCTGGACATGGACCTGCGCCCGGAGGGCAAGAACGGACCGGTCGCCCGGTCGCTCGAATCCTACGAGGCCTATTACAAGCGATGGTCGCTGACCTGGGAGGCTCAGGCGCTGCTTCGCGGCCGAGGCGTCGCCGGTGACGCGAACCTGCTCCGAGACTTCGATCGGGTCGCCGACGCGGTGCGCTACCCGGAGAACATCGGCGAGCAGGAGGTGCGGGAGGTCAAGCGGATCAAAGCGAGGGTCGAGAGCGAGCGACTCCCGCAGGGCGCGGACCCCAACCGGCACCTCAAGCTGGGTCGGGGGTCGCTCAGCGACGTCGAATGGTTCGTTCAGCTGCTCCAGCTTCAGTACGCGGCCCGCATACCCGCTCTGAGGACCGAGTCCACCCTGGGGGCTCTCAGCGCCGCGGTGGAGGCGGCCCTGGTCACCGAGGCGGATGCTGAGATCCTTCGGGTCGCCTGGCTGTTCGCCTCGCGCTGTCGCTCGGCCATCACCCTCTGGACGAACCGGACCGCGGACGTCCTCCCGTCGGACCGGGTCCAGCTCGAGGGGGTCGCCCGGGTGTTGGAGTATCCGCCGGGCTCGGCGAACCGCCTCGAAGAGGACTACCTGGCCGTCACCCGGCGGTCACGAGCCGTCTTCGAGCGTCGCTTCTACGGCCCCGTCGAACGCGCGGGACCGTTCGCCGGCTGAGCCACGCTGGTCGCGGGCGAAGGTCTGCTCGCTGGCATGGCCGGGACGCCGAAAGGGCCGCACTCCAGGGGAGTGCGGCCCTTTCGGTGGTCACCTGCGCGATTGATCCAACCGCGCCCGGGGACTAGACGCCGTAGTACAGTTCGAACTCGAACGGGTGCGGACGCTGGGCCAGCGGCTTGATTTCCATCTCGCGCTTGTAGCCGATCCAGGTTTCGATCAGTTCGGGCGTGAAGACGTTGCCGGCGAGGAGGAATTCGTGGTCTTCCTCGAGGGCCAGCAGTGCGGCTTCGAGGGAGGCCGGAACCTGCGGGATGTTCTTGGCTTCTTCGGGCGGCAGCTCGTAGAGGTCCTTGTCGACCGGCTCGTGCGGCTCGATCCGGTTCTTGATCCCGTCCAGGCCGGCCATCAGCTGGGCGGCGAAGGCAAGGTACGGGTTGCCGGACGCATCCGGAGCGCGGAATTCGATGCGCTTGGCCTTCGGGTTTGTGCCGGTGATCGGGATACGGATCGAGGCCGAGCGGTTTCCGGCCGAGTAGACCAGGTTGACCGGAGCTTCGAAGCCCGGCACCAGGCGGTGGTAGGAGTTGACGCTCGGGTTGGTGAACGCAAGCACGGCCGGGGCGTGCTTGAGCAGGCCACCGATGTACCAGCGCGCGACGTCGGAGAGTCCACCGTAGCCGGCCTCGTCGTAGAACAGCGGCTTGCCGTCGGACCACAGCGACTGGTGCGTGTGCATACCGGAGCCGTTGTCGCCGAAGAGCGGCTTGGGCATGAAGGTGGCGGTCTTGCCCCACTCGGCGGAGGTGTTCTTGACGATGTACTTGAACTTGAGAAGGTCGTCGGCCGCGTGCACCATGGTGTCGAAGCGGTAGTTAATCTCGCCCTGGCCGCCGGTGCCGACCTCGTGGTGGCTGCGTTCGAGGATCAGACCGGCATCGATGAGCTTGAGGCAGATGTCGTCGCGCAGGTCGGCGTGCTGGTCGACGGGGCTGACGGGGAAGTAGCCACCCTTGAACGGGGTCTTGTTGGCGAGGTTTCCGCCGACCTCTTCCTTGCCGGAGTTCCAGGCACCCTCGCTGGAGTCGACCGAGTAGAAGCTGGAGTGCTGGTTCACTTCGTAGCGCACGTCGTCGAAGATGTAGAACTCGGCTTCGGGGGCGAAGAATGCGGTGTCCGCGATGCCGGTCGACGCGAGGTACTTCTCGGCCTTCTTGGCAACCTGACGCGGGTCCTTCGAGTAGATCTCCCCGTTGCGCGGGTTGTAGATGTCGAAGAGCATGATCAGCGTGCGCTCGGTGCGGAAGGCATCGATGTACGCGGTGGTCACGTCGGGGATGAGCTGCATGTCGGACTCGTGGATCGACGCGAAACCGCGGATCGAGGAGCCGTCGAACATCTGGCCGACCGTGAAGAATTCCTCGTCGACGGTTGACGCGGGGATGTTGAAGTGCTGCTGCACACCCGGCAGATCGGTGAAACGGATGTCAAGGAACTTGACGTCGGTGTCCTTGATGAATTTAAGCACTTCTGACGAATCGCGGAACATGCGGTTTTACTCCAAACGACGGGGGCATTAATCTCGAAAAGTCGCGCACTGCGGCTCCATTGAGGTTAGTGGGGCAGCATTACCCGACAGTGACGCTTATGTTTCACACATGTTACAGCGGGGGCGGCTCGGTAGACTCATCGGGTGTCAGCCTCAGCGTCCAAACCGACCACTTTCGGACAACTCCCACCGAGCCGGTGGCCGGGGGAGCGACTCGGGCTTCCGGACACGGGACCGGGTTCGGTCGGCAGGGTGGGTCGTCGGATAGCGGCGCTGGCCATCGATCAGGTCATCGCCACGGGAGTGGCCTTTTGGGCGTTCGGCTACACGTTCCTGGACTACAGCGGTTTCGTCGTCAGCGGCGTGTTCGTGCTGCTTCAGATCGTGCTCATTCCCATGATCGGTGGCAGCATCGGGCACCGGCTGATGGGGATGCGGGTCATTACGCTGACCGGCGGCCGGGCTGGGCTCTGGCGTCCGATCGTGCGGTCGGTGCTGCTGGGCCTGGCGATCCCGGCGCTGGTCTGGGACTCGGACCAGCGGGGATTCCACGACAAGGTCGCGGGGACTGTGCTCATTCGCGGCTGATCCCCGGGAACTGCCTGCGGTCCCCGGTCCAATCGCAGCCGTCGATCAGTTTCCGCGCTGCGGCCGGGCCTTCATCGGGTCGACGCCCTTGGGGATCGGGAGCTTCTTGGTCATGGAGGACAGCCGGTTGTTCACCGCGAGGACCTCGGCCTTGGTCAGGGTCGCCTTGATCCGGGTGAGACGACGGGCAAGCTTGTGCAGCGGCACCGCGTCGGCGTCAGGTCCGACCGAGATGACGGTCACGGCGATGCTGCCGCCGAGACGGGTGACCATGCGGCGTTCCTCCTCGACCATGCGAGCGGTCCGGGTGCGTGGGCCTTCGCTGATCAGGACGACCCCGCCTCGTCCGACGGCGCGATAGACCGCATCCTGGGTCTTTCCGTTCACGGCGACCGGCATCTCGCTGCCGACCCAGCCGCGCTTGAGCGAGCTGCGAAGCACCGCGCCGACCGCGCCGGGCTGGCCCTCGATCTGCGAGTACGCGGCCTTCTCGGCGCGGCGGCCCAGGATGATCAGCATCGCCAGGAGGCCGCCGAGCACCCCGGACACCAGCCAGAGAATCATGGTGACGACGTTGCCGGGGGAGAGCAACAGCGCGAGCAGGAGGCTCACCGCGACCGGGATCACGAACGCCAGGATCATGAACAGGACGATGTTCGAGTCGTAGCGTCTCGTCATCTGGAACACCTGCCACATTTGCTTCATGCGGCCGGGCTCTTTGGGGGTGCGGGGAGACTTGTCCTTGCTGCGTGCCATGGTTCCAAGACTACCGAGTCGGTCGATCACCCGGTGACCGATTTCTGGTTTAGCCGACGGCCTGGGCGAAGCCGAGTGTCGCATCCGCCAGGTGGCGGAGTTCGGCCGGTACCTCGCGGCCGGTGGCGAGCATGGACTGAGCCCAGAGCCGGCCCGCGCGGTAGGACGAGCGCACGAGGGGGCCTGAGAGCACGCCGATGAAACCGATCGCCTCCGCCTCCTGCTTGAGCTCGACGAACTCCTCCGGCTTGACCCAGCGGGCAACGGGCAGGTGCCGGGCGCTGGGACGCAGGTACTGGGTGATCGTGATGATGTCGGTGCCGGCGTCATGGAGGTCCTGCAGGGCCTGGGACACCTCCGCCCGTTCCTCGCCCATGCCCAGGATCAGGTTGGACTTGGTGATCAGGCCGGCGGCACGACCCTGGCTGAGCACAGACAGGGAACGGTCGTAGCGGAAGGCCGGGCGCACACGCTTGAAGATGCGCGGCACCGTCTCGACGTTGTGGGCGAAGACCTCAGGTTTGGCCGAGAACACCTCACCGAGGTGGTCGGGATTGCCGGAGAAGTCCGGCACGAGGATCTCCACCCCGGTGCCGTGGCTCTGCTGATGGATCTGCCGGATGGTCTCGGCGTAGATCCAGGACCCCTCGTCGGGCTGGTCGTCACGGGCGACACCGGTGACCGTGGCGTAGCGCAGGTTCATTTTTACCACGGACTCGGCAACGCGGCGCGGTTCGTCGCGGTCGTACTCTGCCGGCTTGCCGGTGTCGATCATGCAGAAGTCGCAGCGCCTCGTGCACTGGGACCCGCCGATCAGGAAGGTGGCCTCCCGGTCTTCCCAGCACTCGTAGATGTTGGGACAGCCCGCCTCCTGGCAGACCGTGTGCAGGTCCTCGCTCTTCACGAGGCTCTGCATCTTCTGGTACTCCGGGCCCATTTTGGCCTTGATCTTGATCCACTCCGGCTTGCGTTCGATGGGGGTCTCGGCGTTCCGGACCTCGAGGCGGAGCATCTTGCGCCCCTCGGGCACGGCGCTCACGCGGCGACCGCAAGGGTGCGCAGGAAACCCGCCGTGATCGGTTCGATCAGCTCGGCCGTGTCCACCTGGCGAGCCAGGACGCGCGACATCGTAGTGACCCCGGCATCCCGGATTCCGCAGGCGATGATCCGGCTGTACGGATCCAGGGAATTGTTGCAATTGAGGGCGAATCCGTGCATGGTGACTCCTTCGGCGACGCGGATACCGATGGCCGCGATCTTCTCTTCGAAACCGTCCGGACCGACCCAGACTCCGGACCGGCCGTGAACCCGATGGCCGCCGATGGCGAACCCGTCGAGCACGTCGATGAGAATGCCCTCGAGCATCCGGACGTAGCCGACGACATCGATGGGCTCGGCCAGGCGCAGGATCGGATAGCCGACCAGCTGACCGGGACCGTGCCAGGTGATTTTTCCACCCCGGTCGACGTCGATGACGGGGGTTCCGTCCGTGGGACGTTCCTCCGGTGACGTACGCTTCCCCGCCGTGTAGACGGCGGGGTGTTCGAGGAAGAGGACGGTGTCGGGTTTCTCACCGGAGACGACCGAACGGTGGACTGCGCGTTGGAGCTCAAGGCCCTCAACATACGGCACGGAGTTGGCGCTTAGCCCCGCGACGACAAAGTCGAGCATGACGACAGTCTAGGTCAGCTTGTCCACGGGTCCGGTCGCCTCGGGCGGTTTTGCACGGCTTGCCTGTGATCCCGCCAGGGTGCCGTCGAGCCGAGCACAGTGTAGAGGGTGAGAATTCGCCGGCCACGTCACGGGAACCCGGAATCGGCGGGGGGTACCGCCACCATTGCGAACGCGTCGCCGTCCGCTTCGATCGACGACCGGGGCGCGATCACCGGCTACCGGGTGGTCCGCCGTCTCGGATCCGGCGGACTGGCCGATGTGTACCTGGGCGTGAGCGCCGCATCACGCTCGCCGGTCGCTTTGAAGATCTTCCGGCCGGAGGCGCCGGGGGCCGGAATCGAGCGCGAATACCGGGTGCTGACGGAGAGTGCGGGCGGGCGTTTCGCGGAGCTCGTCGACGTGGCAACGCTCATCGACGGACGGATCTGCTTCGTGCAGGAACACCTGCCCGGGATCCGGCTCAGTCGAATGCTTGGTGAGGGCTGCCTCCTGGACCCCGGGGAGGCCGTCACAATCCTGGCTCCGATAACGGCGGCGCTGATGGAACTCCTGGACCTCGGTTACCTGCACGACGGGCCTGGCCAGGCCTCCGTGCTCATCGACCGGCGAGGCAGGCCGGTCCTCACCGGCCTGGGGCGTCTGCGCGACCTGCCGCCGCCGGGGCCGGAGCGTAGGCGGGCGATGCAGGCGGCGGCCGACCGGTTCTCCACCTTCGCCCTGGGAGTGCTCGACCGTGTCGAACGGCCGCACAGCGATCCCCTGGCACCCGATCCCGCGTCCTGGCTGGCCGTGGCCACCCCGGGAACACCGTTCCGCGGGCTGCTCGACGAATTCGAGCACCGACTCTTCGGCTGGGCGGCCGCCGAGGCGGTGCGGGTGGAGCACCGGGCGCGGCCACCGGGGGTGACGAGCAGATGGGACGCCAGCGGGAGCGTCAGGGGAATGCTCCTGCGCGTCGGCGCCGCGTGGCCGGGGGAGCGCTCAGACCCCCGGGAACGGCTGAGATGGCACCCGGACCACCGACTGGCGACGCGGGCACTAGACCGATTGGCCGTCGCCTTGCGGGCGCGTCGTCGTCCGCTACTCGTGTTCGGGCTCGTGGGCGCAGCCTTCGCCGTCCTGCTCCTGACGCTGATGGAACCGTCGGAGTCGACGGGGAGAGCCACTAACACCCCGAACGCCGTCGGTGTCCCCAGCGCAACGGCAACACGCGGCGTCGGGCCGACGCCGCGTGCGTCCAGTGGGCCGGCGGCGCGGGATTCGTCGTCGGATTCGTCGCCGAGTGCGCCGCCGGTCGCCGTCGCCACGGCGGGTGATCGGGTCGCAACCGAGGGTGACGACCCCGTGCGCGCGGTGCCGGTGCTACTGCGCCGGCGCGCTGGATGCCTGGTCGCCGCGTCAGTGCCCTGTCTCGATGAAGTGGATCAGGCCGGATCAGTCGCACTCGCGGCCGATACCGAGGCTGTGCGAGCGGCGCAGCAGTCGGGCCCCGAAACGAGCTTCGGGAATGATGTAGAGCCGGCGACGCCCTCCCTGCTGGAGCGCAGCGGCAATGTGGCTCTGGTGGGCGTGGTCCTGAACGGTGGAGAGTCGCGAAAACACAAACCGGCCTCGGTCCTTGTGGTCAAGGGCGAGGCCGGTTGGCGGATCAGGCAGATCTTCGACTTTTGATGGTCGAGTCCGTCCGTACTGGTTTCCTAGATACCGAGGTTGCCTTCGAAGTTTCCGGCCTCGAGGCGCTGCTTCATCATGACGAGGAAGCGGGAGGCATCCGCGCCGTCGATGATGCGGTGGTCGTAGGACAGGGCCAGGAAGACCGTGGAGCGGATGGCGATCGAGTCGAGGCCGTCGGTGGTGACGACGATCGGCTTCTTGTAGACGACGCCGGTGCCGAGAATCGCGCTTTGCGGCAGGAAGACGACGGGCGTGTCGAACAGTGCGCCGCGCGAACCCGTGTTGGTGAGCGTGAATGTTCCGCCGGACAGCTCATCGGGCTTGAGCTTGTTATCGCGGGTGCGCTGGGCCAGGTCCGCGATCTGGGCGGCGAAGCCGGCCAGATCGAGATCGCCGGCGTTGCGCACGACCGGCGTAAGCAGGCCACGCTCGGTGTCGACCGCGATGCTGATGTTCTCCTGGCCGGGGTACACGATTGAGTCGCCGTCGATCGTGGCGTTGATGATCGGGTTGGCTTGGAGGGCTTCGGCCGCGGCCAGGGCGAAGAACGGCAGGAAGGACAGCTTGTTGCCGGTCGTGCTGTGGAAGGCCGCCTTGACCCTGTCGCGAAGGATCGCAACCCGAGTCACGTCGACCTCGACCACGGTGGTCAGCTGCGCCGACGACTGCATCGAGATGACCGCGCGTTCGGCGACGACCTTGCGCAGGCGGGACATCGCCACGGTGGTGCCGCGAAGGGGCGAGACCTCGACCGTGGGTGCGGCGGCGGTCGCCGAGGTGGCGGATGCCGTGGTCCTGGCCGCTTCGATGTCTTCCTTGCGGATCCGGCCGCCGACACCGGTGCCGGAAACGGTGGAGAGATCGATGCCGGCCTCATTGGCCAGTTTCCGCACGATCGGGGTCACGTAGCCCGAGGTGCCGGCGTGCGAGCCGCGGGATGCGACCGGCTCGGCGACCGCAACGGGAGCAGCGGCTGGTGGCGCGGCGACGGGCGGTGCGACGGCTGCCGGAGGTGCCGCGACGGGCGGTGCGACGGCTGCCGGAGGTGCCGCCACGGGTGCGGGAGCCGCAACCGCGGGAGCCGCCGCGGGTGCCGGAGCCGCAGGGGCGGGCTCGGCCGGGACTGCCGGGGCTGCGGGCTCGGGTTCGGCCGGCGCTGCGGGAGCAGGCTCGGCCGGCGCCTCGGCGGCGGGGGCCGCGGCGGGCGCGGCAGCTGCCGAACCGTCGCCGATGGTCACCAGCGGGGTTCCGACCTCAACGGTCTCGTCCTCCTGGACCAGGATGGCCTCGATGATGCCGGCAATGGGGGACGGGATTTCCGTGTCCACCTTGTCGGTCGATACTTCCAACAGCGGCTCGTCGACTTCGACGTGGTCGCCCACGTTCTTCAGCCAGCGGGTTACCGTACCCTCTGTGACACTCTCACCGAGTGCCGGGAGGTTAACGGATTCGCTCATGCGTTTGTCTCCTTCAAAAACATTTGTCTGTAATTTTCTTACTGAGAGTCTGTGCGCCGGGGATTCGGCTACATCGCGTGCAGGGGCTTGCCGGCCAGGGCCAGGAAGGCCTCGCCGAGCGCCTCGTTCTGGGTGGGGTGTGCGTGCAGGAACGGGGCGATGTCCTCGGGGTACGCCTCCCAGTTCACAACGAGCTGGCCTTCGCCGATCAGCTCGCCGACGCGGGCGCCGATCATGTGCACGCCGACGATGGGTCCGTCCGATACCCGAACGAGCTTGATCGAGCCGCTCGTGCCGAGGATGGAGCTCTTGCCGTTGCCGCCGAGGTTGTACTCGTAGGTGGAGATCTTGTCGGCACCGAACTTCTCGGCCGCCTTCGCCTCCGAGTAACCGACGGAGGCGATTTCGGGGTCACAGTAGGTGACCTTCGGAATGTTGACGTCTTCGACGACGATCGGGTTCAGGCCGGCGATTTCCTCCGCAACGAAAATGCCCTGCTGGAACCCGCGGTGGGCGAGCTGCAGTCCGGGAACGATGTCGCCGACGGCGTAGACGCCGGGGATGTTGGTGGCGAGGCGCTCATTCGTGATGACGAAGCCGCGGTCGACGGTGATGCCGACTTCCTCGAAGCCCAGTCCGGCGGTTGCCGCTCCACGTCCGACGGCCACGAGAAGGAGGTCGGCCTCGACCGTGGTTCCGTTCTCGAGGGTGACGACGACACCGTTCTCATCCTGGCTGACGCTCTGGAACCGGACGCCGAGGGAATACTCGATGCCACGCTTGCGGAAGGCACGCTCCAACTGCTTCGAGATGGATTCCTCCTCGTTGGGAACGAGGTGAGGCAGTGCCTCGATGATCGTGACGTCGGCACCGAAGGACTTCCAGACGCTGGCGAATTCGACGCCGATGACGCCACCGCCTAGGACGGCGACCTTGCGGGGCACGTAGTCGAGGTCGAGGGCCTGCTCGCTGGTGATGACCCGGCCGCCGATGTCGAGGCCGGGCAGGGACCGGGAATAGGATCCCGTCGCCAGGATGACGTTCTTGCCGACGATGGTGTCATCGCCGACCTGGATGGTGGTGGGGGAGATCAGGCGACCTTCTCCGGCGATGACGGTGATCCCGCGCGCCTTGATCAGACCCTGGAGCCCCTTGAACTTGGAGGCGACGATGCCCTCGCGGAACGCAGTGACGGCCTGCATGTCGATGCCCTCGAATTGCGTCTTCACGCCGTACTTGGCCGATTCCCGGCTGACGTCCGCGACCTCCGCGGAGTGCAGGAGCGCCTTGGTCGGAATGCAGCCCACGTGGAGGCAGGTGCCGCCGAGCTTGCCCTTCTCGATCAGGCCAACGGTGAGGCCAAGCTGGACCGCACGCAGCGCCGCTGCGTATCCACCGCTTCCTCCACCGAGAACGACAAGGTCAAAATTCTGTTCCGACACCCAGATACTCCCTCGTGCATCACTTACTCGGTTGCCGGGCGTCGTGGAAGACGACACCGCAGGCATTCGTTGAGCGGCAAGCTTATCTCGCCACCTCGACTGTACTACGGGCGTGAAAAGTCCTCGGCCAGTCGCAGTAACGCCCGGAGCGAAATCCCGGTCGGCCCGGCATTGGTGAAACCGAAGGCGCTGCCGGTGTTGTGAGCCGGACCGGCGATGTCGAGGTGCGCCCAGGGGATCTTCACGGCGTCCTCTCCCGTGCCTCGACTGCCGATGAATTCGCGGAGGAACACCCCGGCCAGCAGCATGCCGCCGGCGGGGCTGCCGATCTTGGCGTTGGCGATATCGGCGACGTCGGAGTTGAGCAACGGACGGAGCTCGTCGGGCAAGGGCATCGGCCAGGATTGCTCGCCGACGGCCTTGCCGGCCTCGAGAACTCGGGCGACCAGGGTGTCGTCGCCCATGACGGCGTAGTACCGCGTGCCGAGGGCGACGATGGCCGCCCCGGTCAGGGTCGCCACGTCGATGATGGCGTCCGGTTCTTCCTCACCGGCGGCGACGAGGCCGTCCGCGAGAACGAGGCGGCCCTCCGCGTCGGTGTTGAGCACCTCGACGGTCTGCCCGCCTCGGATCCGCAAAACGTCGTTGGGTCGGATCGCGGAGCCGGAGGGCATGTTCTCGGCGATGCAGAGCCACGCCGTCACCTTGAGATCGAGTCCGAGGCGGGCCGTGGCCAGCGTCGCGGCCAGAACCGTGGCGGCCCCGGTCATGTCGTACTTCATCCCCACCATCGAGGCCGGTGCCTTCAGGGAGAGCCCCCCGGTGTCGAAGGTGATGCCCTTGCCGACCAGGGCGAGGTGCTTGGTCGCGCCCGCCGGGGAATAGGTGACCTTGACCAGCCGCGGCGGCCGGGTCGACCCCTGACCGACCCCGGCGATCCCACCGAATCCGTCCGCAATGAGCTCGTCCTCGTCCCACACCCGCACCTCGATGGGGAGGTCGGACCTGGCTTCGACCGCTTCGACGGCCAGTCGGGCCAGGGACTCCGGGTAGAGGTCCAACGGGGGAGTGTTGACGAGGTCCTTGACCAGGCTCACCGCGTCCGCAATGACGCCAACCCGGCTCGGGGCATCGCCCAGGTCGATGCTCGTGTGCACCGTGATCTGCTCGGCGGGGAGCTTGGTCGCGGCGAGGGAACTGTGGCGATAGCTCGTGAACGCGTACGCGCCCAGGGCGGCACCCTCCAGGACGGCCTCCGCCTCGGCGGCGGTCGTGGTCGGGAAGGCGAATGCGACGGAGGTGACACCGGTGAGCTGGCGGACCGCCGACCCTGCCGCGTGGCGGAGCGAGTCAGCCGTGGCCTCCTTGCCGATTCCGATGATGGCGATGCTCCGCGCGGCGCCGACCGAGGCCGGCACACGCACGAGCGAGTCCCGGGCGCCCGAGACGCCGAGGTCGGTGAGCACGCCGGCCAGGCCGTCGAAGGCGGGGTCGGCGAACAGCACGGCGTGCTCGCCGGAGGACAGCGCTCCGACGACAAGAACGTCGACGGTCGAGTCGAGTGGGGGCTGTGCGGACACGGTAAGGCGGGGAACGGTCATCCCTTGATCGTACGGGGCAGCCTGTTCGCTCTCGGCACCACGGCGAGGTGAGCGATTCCCTCGACCCACGGATATTGGCGTTTAGAGTTAACGACATGCGCGATCCTGGTGACCTCTATGAGCTGACCGCGGACGCCGAGGGCGTCCCGGAGGGCCTGAACCTCGTCGCGGGTCTGACCGGATTCGCGGATGCCGGTGGTGCGGTCTCGCAGTTCACGGAGTACCTGCGCAACACGCTCGACCATTCGGTGATCGCCGGCTTCGACGCCGACGTTCTCCTGGACTATCGGGCGCGTCGCCCGATCATCTACTTTGACCAGGACCATCTCACCGATTACGAGCCGCCGGCCCTCCGGCTGTATCTGGCCCGGGACGAGATCGGCCAGCAGTTCCTCCTCCTGGCCGGCTTCGAACCCGATTTCCGGTGGGAGCAGTTCACGGCGGCCGTGCTCGAACTGACCCGGCGATTCAAGGTTTCCTCGACGACCTGGGTGCACGCCATCCCGATGCCCGTGCCGCACACCCGGCCAATCGGCGTCACCGTCAGCGGCAACCGATCCGACCTGATCGAAAGCATGTCCGTCTGGAGGCCGCACACTCAGGTGCCCGCCAACGCGCTGCACCTGATCGAATTCCGGCTCCAGGAGAGCGGGGCTTCCGTCGTCGGCTTCGTGCTACTCGTGCCGCACTATCTTTCCGACACCGAGTTCCCGTCGACGGCGTTGTCGGCCCTGGAGAGCACGAGCGCGGCGACCGGGCTCATTTTTCCTTCGGACCAGCTCCGCGAACAGAACCGTGAATTCGTGGCGCGGATCGACGAGCAGGTGCACGACAATCCCGAACTGGCCAAGCTCGTCGGGACTCTCGAGGAGCGCTATGACGCCTATATGGAGGGCAGCACCCTCCGGTCGCCGTTGACCGACGAGGCCGGTGAACTGCCCAGTGCGGATGAGATCGCCGCCGAGCTGGAGAATTTCCTCGCGACCCGGCGCAGCCGGGACGACGGGCCGACGCCTTAGCCCCGGCCGACGATCGCCGCCCATGGTGCAGCGCCCGACCTGCGGGGGAGCCGGGGCGGGCGAGATCCCTGAGGCGGTAAGTTAGGGGTAATGAACTCGCGCCGCTCCTGGTTGATCTTCTCGATCGGTTCGTTCGCGTACCTCTCGGCCGTCATGCAGCGGTCCTCGCTCGGCGTGGCCGGTGTCGCTGCGACGGAGCGATTCGGCGGCTCCGCCGCGGTGCTCTCCAGCCTCGCCGTGGTGCAGCTCGTGGTCTATGCCGCGGCCCAGGTGCCGGTGGGTGTCCTGATCGACCGGTACGGGCCCCGGGTGCTCGTGATCTCGGGCACAGCGCTGATGGTGTGCGGGCAGCTCACCCTCGCGTTTGCGCCGACCATCGGGCTTGCCGTGGTGGGCCGGATCCTGGTCGGAGCCGGCGATGCCACGATCTTCATCTCGATGATCCGTCTGATCTCCTCCTGGTTCACGGGACGCAAGGTGCCGCAGCTGTCCCAATGGCTCGGGAATATCGGCCAGCTGGGCCAGGTCATGTCGGCCGTCCCCCTGGCCTGGGTCCTGCACACCTGGGGGTGGACCACCGCGTTCGTGTCCGCGGCATCCGTTGCGCTCGTCGCGCTGGTGGTCGTGATCATCGTGGTGCAGGATCGGCCGGTGGGGATCACGGCGGAGGATCGCCCGACGAGCTGGGCCTCGGCGCTGGCGCTGCTCAAACACAGCTTCAAACGACCCGGCACCCAGCTGGGCTTCTGGTCGCACTACGTCACCCAGTCGTCCGGAACGGTGTTCACACTGCTCTGGGGCTTCCCGTTCATGGTCTACGGCCTGGGCTACCAGGCCTCCCTGGCGGCCGGGATGCTCATGGTGCTGGTGGGGGCCGGCATGATCGCCGGGCCCGTCCTGGGAATCCTCACGGCGCGATACCCCTTCCGTCGAAGCAACATCGTGCTCGGCTGCGTCGCCCTGATGGGCACGGCGTGGGCCGTCGTTCTCCTGTGGCCGGGAACACCCCCGCTGTGGCTGATCGTGCTCCTGCTGATCGCGCTCGGCGTGGGCGGTCCGGGGTCATTGATCGGGTTCGACTTCGCCCGCACCTTCAACCCGCAGCGCAGCCACGGCTCCGCCAACGGCGTCGTCAACGTGGGCGGCTTCACCGCCAGCTTCGTCATGGTCTTCCTGATCGGACTGCTGCTCGATCTGCAGGATGGGTGGAGGGTCGCCGCCGGCGGAACGAGTGACCTCTATTCCCTGGACTCGTTCCGGGTGGCGTTCTCGGTGCAGTATCTGGTCATCGGGCTTGGGGTCTTCTTTCTGTTGCGGGCACGGGCTCGAACACGCCGGCAGCTCTCGGACGACGACGGAATCGAGGTAGCCCCGATCTGGGTGGCAGCCGCTCGAGCCTGGCGCAGGCGGCGACGCCCCGAATAGGCCGCACCTGGCTTGTCTCCTACACAAAGCATGCAATAATTGTCAATAGGGCCCGTTCTGGTCCTGGGAGCACTGACAATCTTGTCTCTGCGATTAGCCCGGGACTTGACATGGGTCCTAGTACTGCCCAAAATCCACACTGCCCAGGTGTCAATCCGGCCGTCTCCCGTTGGCCCGGTTTCCCTGGCAGCGCCGCCGGCGACAGCGCCACGGCATGAGAGGTGTTCGAATGGCAACCCGCACAAAGTCCGAGCCAAGCGAAGAAACTACAGCGACCACGCCTGACGTGGCAGCAGCCGAGTCTGCGGCCAAGGCGCCCGCCAAGGCGCCCGCCAAGGCCACGGCCGTGAAGAAGCCCCTGACAAAGGCGGCCGCAGCGAAGGCCGCTGCCGCACTGGCCGCCGAGGCCGCCGGTGAGAAGCCCGCACCGCGGAAGCGTGCCGCGGCCACGAAGGCCAAGGGCAAGGCCGCTGCCGGGTCAGACGACCACGACGAGCACGCAGCCGGCGAGGACGCGGATTCGGACGACGACGCCGCCGAGGAACGCAAGAAGCGTGCGGCAGCAGCCGAGCCGCTGCCCAGCGGCGCTCTCGTTCTTTCTCTCGTCGACGACGACGACGAGGTTCCGGTCTACTCGAGCGCGATCACCGGTGCGACCGCCGACCCCGTCAAGGACTACCTCAAGCAGATCGGCAAGGTCGCGCTCCTGAACGCGGCCGAAGAGGTCGAACTCGCGATGCGCATCGAGGCCGGCCTGTTCGCCGAGGACAAGCTCGCCGTCATGACCGACGCCGAGAAGAAGAGCGCGCTCGGCCGGGAACTCCAGTGGGTCGCCAAGGACGGCGCCCGTGCCAAGAGCCATCTGCTCGGCGCCAACCTGCGCCTCGTCGTCTCCCTCGCCAAGCGTTACACCGGCCGCGGAATGCAGTTCCTCGACCTGATCCAGGAGGGAAACCTGGGGCTGATCCGCGCGGTCGAGAAGTTCGACTACACCAAGGGCTTCAAGTTCTCCACCTACGCCACCTGGTGGATCCGCCAGGCGATCACCCGTGCCATGGCTGATCAGGCCCGCACCATCCGCATCCCGGTGCACATGGTCGAGGTCATCAACAAGCTGGCCCGCGTGCAGCGCCAGATGCTGCAGGACCTGGGCCGCGAGCCCACACCCGAGGAACTCAGCCGGGAATTGGACATGACGCCCGAGAAGGTCGTCGAGGTCCAGAAGTACGGCCGCGAACCGATCTCGCTGCACACCCCGCTCGGCGAGGACGGCGACAGCGAGTTCGGTGACCTGATCGAGGACACCGAGGCGGTTGTTCCGGCCGACGCCGTCGGCTTCACGATGCTGCAGAAGCAGCTCGAAAGCCTCCTCGACTCCCTGTCCGAGCGTGAAGCCGGCGTGATCCGGATGCGCTTCGGGCTCGGCGACGGCATGCCGAAGACACTCGACCAGATCGGCGACACGTTCGGTGTGACGCGTGAACGCATCCGGCAGATCGAGTCGAAGACGATGGCCAAGCTGCGTCACCCGTCGCGGTCGCAGTCACTACGCGACTACCTGGAATAGGCCGCCGCGTGCGCTACGCACCGGCGATCCTCGTCGGCCGGATCGTTCGTCGCCTGGCCAGATGGCGCAAGCCTGGCGGGGGCTCGGCGGTTCCCGGCCTCGTCGTCAACACCATCGCGCCCGGATTCCTGGCCCGGACCCTGAACGGCTTCCCCGGCGGCCTCGTCATCGTGACGGGTTCGAGCGGCAAGTCCACCACCACCAAACTGTTGGTGGCGGCGCTCCGCGCCCACGGGCTCGGCGTCTTCACCAATGAGTCCACCGCCAATATCAGCCAGGGCCTCACTTCCGCGCTGCTCGAACAGGTCAGCCTCGCCGGCCGGATCAACGGCGATGTCGCCGTCCTCGAGATGGATGAAGGCCACGGCGCCCTGATCTCCGGAACGCTCACGCCGCGCGTCGTCGCCCTCACAAACGTCATGGTCGACCAGATCGACCGGTTCCACGATTCCGAGATGGTCGCGGCGATGCTTGCCAAGATCGCCTCCCGAGCCACCGGCACCGTCGTCGTGAACGCCGACGACCAGTACCTGCTCGACCTGGCCGCCGGCCTCGACGCTTCGGCCGGCATCTCCCGCTACGGAGTGTCCGCGGAGGTCCTCGCCGCCAATCCGCGCGGCCTCGGCTACAGCGCGACGGCCGTCGACCGGCTGGGCGCGGCCGAGGGAATGCTGCTCACCGAGGTCGACGGCCGGGAGGCAACCGTTCTCGTGAACGGCGACCCCTACCCGATGACTCTTCCAGCCCGCGGCACGCATTACGCGGTCGACGCGGTCACTGCGCTGTGCACGGCTCAGGCGGTGCTCGGCGACCGGTTCGACCCGACCATCGCCGCGGCCGCCATCTCGGCCATCCCCCCGGTCTTCGGCCGCGGTGAAATCGTCACGGTTCGCGGCCGGAAGGTCGAATTCGTGCTGGTGCAGAATCCCGCGAGCTTCCAACTGAACGTGGACAGTCTCGCCTCCGGAACCGACCAGATCCTCATCGCGATCGGCTCCGATGTGCGCGACCCGTCCTATTTCTGGCCCGTCCACACGTCCGGCCTTGGCCGGGTCGCGATCGCTTCGGGTTCGAAGGCGCAGGAGATCGCCCTTCAGCTGGCCTACGACGACGTGACCGTGGACCGGATCGAACTCGATCTCGGCAGGGCACTGGACGACTTCCTCGCTCTGCCTGACCCGAAGGTCGGGTTGAAGACCATCATCTTCTCGGCGGACTCGATGCGTCGCACCCGGGCTCATCTGGGGCTCGTCTCCAACAAGGCAGGGCGGCCCTGATGCGCGCACTCACCATCGTGGCGGTTCTCCCTGAGCTCCTGGGCAGCAACGGGGATGCCGCGAACGCGCGGGTACTCGCCCAGCGAGCCCGCTGGGCCGGATTCGACGCCACCATCGTCGACGTTCGCGCGGCCGCCGACCTTCCGGAGCAGATCGACCTCGTCGTGATCGGGTCTAGCTCGGACACCTCGCTCACGACGGTGCGGGACATCCTCGCCACGATGACGGACCAGCTGCGCACCTGGTGCACGGCCGGGGTCCCGATCCTTGCCGTGGGAACCGGGTGGGAGCTCCTGAGCTGGGGGCTTGAACTGGGCGACGGCACCGTTGTCGAGGGACTGGGGATCGTGGCCGGGCGGTCCGTTCCGCTCGCGGAACGCGCGACCGACGACGTCATCGTCGACTCGAAGTTCGGCAGGCTGGTCGGTTTCGAGAACCACGCCCGCGGCTACACCGGAACGGAGGCCTCACCGCTGGGCAAAGTGCGTTACGGTACCGGAAACGGTCCGGGGGCCGGGGGTACCGGCGTGGAGGGGCTGGTCATGGGCAACCTGTTCGGCACCCACCTGCACGGTCCGGTTCTGGCGCGCAATCCCGCCCTCGCCGACCACCTTCTGGCGATTGCCCTGACCCGCGCGGGCGGCGAGTACGTTCCGGGGGAGCGGACGGCATCCGTCGACGCAACGGCGAAGGCCGGACGCGATGAAATCTCCGCGCGCCTCGGGCTCTCCACGGAATAGGCGGCGCGTGTCCCAACGGGGCACAGCCCAAAAAAGCGGCGCGTCCGACCGAAGTCGGACGCGCCGCTTTGCGTGGCGGGGCGAAAACCTAGGAGCGCTGGTCCTCGAGGAGTCGGCTCGACTCGTCGTGCCAGCTCTCGGCGATGGCCGCGAGCTTCTCCTGGTGCTTGCGGCCGTGGTGGGCACAGAACATCAGTTCACTGTTGTTGACGACGACCCGAATGTAGGCCTGTGCACCACACGCGTCGCAGCGGTCCGCCGCGGTCAACTGGTGAGGGGCGCTCTGCCCGTCGACGGAATGCTGGTCGATGGCACCATTTCCGGTTGCGATCTGGGACATGTTTTCCTCCTCCGGACTGATACCAAGTGATACCAATTTTGCCTGTGCTCCATGTAAACACGGTCCGCCCGGCTTTTCGACTCGGTTTGGTTGCATTTCGCTCACCGCGTAGACCGTTCCGGGCGGGTGTTGCGGGCGAAAGGCGGCCCTGCCGCCGGTATTCTTGAGCGTTGTGAGCTCTTCAGACTATTCCGCCCGCCATCTTTCGGTACTCGAGGGACTCGAAGCGGTTCGCAAGCGTCCCGGTATGTACATCGGCTCGACCGATTCCCGGGGCCTGATGCACTGCCTGTGGGAGATCATCGACAACTCGGTCGATGAGGCGCTCGGCGGGTTCGGCAGCCGGATCGACATTGTCCTCCACCCTGACGAGAGCGTCGAGGTTCGCGACACCGCCCGGGGCGTCCCGGTGGACATCGAACCGAAGACCGGGCTCACCGGCGTCGAGGTCGTCTTCACCAAGCTGCACGCCGGCGGCAAGTTCGGCAGCGGCTCCTATGCGGCGTCGGGCGGGCTGCACGGAGTGGGCGCATCCGTGGTCAACGCCCTCTCGGAGCGCCTCGATGTCGAGGTGGACCGCGATGGCAAGACGTGGGCGATGTCCTTCCACCGTGGCGAACCGGGCATATTCGCGGACACGGGGGAGAAGAGTCCCGACGCACCGTTCACCCCGTTCGAGAAGCAGAGCGAACTGCGGGTGATCGGCAAGGTGAAGCGTGGAGTCACCGGCACCCGGGTTCGCTACTGGGCCGATCGGCAGATCTTCACCAAGGGCGCCTCATTCCAGACCGAGGAGCTGCTCGACCGGGCGAGGCAGACGGCGTTCCTCGTTCCCGGCCTCGCCATCGACATCGACGACCAGCGCACGGCGGACGCCGTGCGGGAATCCTTCCAGTTCGACGGCGGGATCTCCGAGTTCGTCGACCACCTCGCAACCGACACTCCGATCACCGACACCTGGCGGTTGAGCGGGAACGGCACCTTCACCGAAACCGTCCCGGTGCTGACCGACAAAGGCGCCATGGTGCCCACCGAGCTGACCCGGGACTGCGCCGTCGACATCGCGCTGCGCTGGGGGACCGGCTACGACACCGTGGTGCGCAGCTTCGTCAATATCATCGCCACGCCCAAGGGCGGCACCCACCTGGCCGGTTTCGACGCCGGACTACTGAAGTTCCTGCGGTCACAGGTGGAGCTGAACGCCCGCCGACTCAAGATGGGTTCGGACAAGCTGGAGAAGGACGACGTGATGGCCGGCCTGACCGCCGTGCTCACCGTGCGTCTTCCCGAACCCCAATTCGAGGGCCAGACCAAGGAAGTGCTCGGAACCCCGGCGGTGCGCGCCATCGTGGCCAACGTCGTCGCCCAGGCCATGAACGAACGCTTCATGTCCCCGAAGCGCGACGACAAGACCCAGGCGGCCGTCGTCCTCGACAAGATCGTGGCGGAGATGAAGTCACGCATCTCGGCGCGTGCGCACAAGGAGACGCAGCGGCGCAAGAACGCGCTCGAGAGTTCCTCGCTGCCGGCGAAACTGGTCGACTGCCGCAGCAATGACGTCACCACGAGCGAACTGTTCATCGTGGAGGGCGACTCCGCGCTCGGCACCGCCAAACTCGCCAGGGACAGCGAGCACCAGGCCCTGCTCCCGATCCGGGGGAAGATCCTGAACGTGCAGAAGGCATCCGTGTCGGACATGCTCTCGAACACGGAGTGCGCCTCGATCATCCAGGTGATCGGAGCCGGCTCAGGCCGCAGCTTCGACCTGTCAGCCGCCCGCTATGGCAAGGTCATCATCATGAGTGACGCGGATGTCGACGGGGCCCACATCCGCACCCTCCTGCTAACGCTGTTCTTCCGCTACATGCGCCCCATGATTACCGAGGGGCGCGTCTTCGCGGCCGTTCCGCCCCTGCACAGGGTCGTCGTGATGAACCCCGGCAGCAAACCCAACGAAACCATCTATACGTATTCGGAGACCGAGCTCCAGGGGGTGCTGGCCGGCCTGAAGAGGAGCGGAAAGCGTTACCAGGATCCCATCCAGCGGTACAAGGGTCTCGGCGAGATGGACGCCGACCAGCTGGCGACGACCACCATGGAACGTGCCCACCGCACCCTGCGGCGGGTGCGCGTGGCGGACGCCGAGATGGCCGGAAAGGTGTTCGAGCTCCTGATGGGCAACGACGTGGCCCCGCGTAAGGAATTCATCATCGAGAGCTCGGACAAGCTCAGCCGCGACCGGATCGACGTCTGAGAAGGGTCGGCCCCTGAGCGGAGCGGCGCGCGGTCAATCGCTCGTCGTGAGGAAGGCCGTGCTCGGCACGTCACGTTCGCCGCCAACGATGGCTTCAACGAGGCGTTGTGCGACGGTGGCGGGCTCATGGCCCGAGGGGAAACGAGGCGCGGTCCCGGATATCGGGTGCGTGGACAGGTCCGTTTCTGTGTGCCCCGGCCGTGCGTCCACTATTCGGATCCCCACGCGCCGCAGCTCCCGTGCGGCGGCCTGACCGAACGCCGCGAGACCGGCCTTCGAGGCGGAGTAGGCGGCCAGATTGGCTGTTGGGCTCTCGCTCACGACCCCGCTGATGGTGAGCACGAACGGATCCCGCCCCTGCTCGGACGAGAGGGTCAGCGCCTCGATCGAAGCCCGCAGGAGGCGGATCGGCGCCAGGGTATTGACGGCGAAAAGCTCGGTCAGCGTGGCATCGCTCAGCGCGGACGCCGGACCGAAAGCGACGACCCCGGCCGCGTTCACGATGCCGTCAAGGCGGCCGTGAACGCTGACCGCGGCGGCGACGAGGTCCCCGATCGCCTGGGGATCGTTCAGGTCTGCAACCAAAACGGTCCCGGGGATGCCGAGCGCCTCCAGTTTCGGGCGGTCACGCCCACTCAGGATCACCCGGGCACCGCCGGAAGCGAGCAACCGTGCGATTTCCCGACCGAGACCCCCGGAGGCGCCGACGACAAGAACAACCGAATCCTCGATGAGCGTCATTTGCTCACCGTAGCGCGGTTCAGCCGATCTGCGAGCCGATCGAGCCGATCACGGCGTCGAGCATCGTGCCTGACGCGTCCCGGCGAGCGCCGGTCTCCGGCAGGGTGCGCGCGGAACCGTCCGGCCCCACTGCCCGGGCCGGAAGCGGTCCGACCCAGGCGACGGACACGGTGTCCTCGCCCTTCAGGAAACGCTGGGAACGCACGCCGCCGGTCGCCCGGCCCTTGGCCGGGTATTCGGCGAAGTCGGACACCTTGGCGCTGCCCGGGTCCGTGCCGGCGAGCGTCTGGCTGCCGGTGGCGATGGTGGCGACGACCGCGGTTTCCGCGTCGCCGGGCGCGACACTGGTGAAGTAGACGATCCGGGCGTCACCGACCAGCTTGATTCCGGCCATACCGCCCGCGGTGCGACCCTGCGGACGCACGGAACCGGCCGGGAAACGAAGCAGCTGGGAATCCGAGGCGATGAAGACGAGCTCGTCGGCTTCCGTGCCCTGCACGGCGCCGATGACCACATCCTTCGGCTTCAACGCGATGATCTCGAAGTCGGGTTTGTTCGCCCAGTCGCCGGGGGTGACCCGTTTGACGACGCCCTGGCGCGTGCCCAGGGCGATCGCCCTTTCCGAGCCGAGCGAGACGATGGCGAGCACCTTTTCGTCCCTGTTGGACAGGGCGAGGTATTCCCCGATCCGCACGCCGGCCGCCAGCTGGATCGACGTCGGCGGCATCACCGGCAGGTCCACCGGCGAGAATCGGATGAGACGGCCCAGGCTGGTCACCGCGCCCACCTCGGTGCGGCTGGTGGTGGCCAGGCTGGACAGGATGGCGTCGTGCTTGCTGCGTCGCTGAGCGGGAACGATCCGGTCGATCGCCGCGTCGTCGGCGCTCGGCAGATCCACCCGGGCGATCCGGCCGGTCGTGCTCAGGTAGATTCGGGTGGGCGTGTCGGTGACCTCGAGGATCGCGGCCGCTCGCTTCGCGGCGGCGCCGGCGATGCTCGGCCTCGCCTCGGTGAGCACGGTGCGTCGAGGGGTGCCGAACTTCTCCGCGACGGCGGCTAGCTCGTCGGAGACGAGGGTGCGGATGGCCTGCTTGCTGCCGAGCAGCTTTTCGAGCGCGGCGATCTCCGCCAGCAACTGGTCTCGCTCGGTCTCCAGCTCGATCCGGGAGAAACGGGTCAGCCGGCGCAATCTGAGCTCGAGGATGTACTCGGCCTGAATCTGGCTGAGGTCGAAGACGTCGATCAGGCGGGTGCGCGCCTGTTCGCTGTCGTCGCTCGCGCGGATGACCTGGATGACCTCATCGATGTCGAGAATGGCCACGAGGAGACCCTCCACGAGGTGCAGCCGTTCCTTGCGCCGGGCGAGGCGATACGCCGACCGGCGAGTGACGACCTCGATCCGGTGGCCGATGTAGACCATGAGGAGCTCGCGCAGACCCAGGGTCTGCGGACCACCGTCGACCAGGGCGACGGCGTTGATGTTGAAGGAGTCCTCCAGCGGGGTCACCCGGTAGAGCTGCTCGAGCACGGCCTGCGGGCTGAACCCGGTCTTGATGCCGATGACGAGGCGGAGCCCCTTGGTGCGGTCGGTGAGGTCGGTGACATCCGAGATGCCGCTGAGCTTTTTGGAGTTGACCCCGTCCTTGATCTTTTCGATGACGCGTTCCGGGCCCACCAGATAGGGCAGCTCGGTGACCACGAGGCCCGTCTTCCGTGCGGTGATCGCCTCGACCGAGACGCGGGCGCGGGTCTTGAAACTGCCGCGGCCGGTGGCGTAGGCGTCCTTGATTCCGGCGAGGCCGACGATGGTGCCGCCGGTGGGGAGATCGGGTCCGGGCACGAACTCCATCAGGTCGTCGAGCGTCGCATCCGGGTGCGCCAGAAGGTGCCGGGCGGCACCGACGACCTCGATGAGGTTGTGCGGCGCCATGTTCGTGGCCATGCCGACGGCGATGCCGCTCGCGCCGTTCACGAGCAGGTTCGGGTAAGCGGCCGGCAGGACGTCCGGCTGGGTGAGCTGGTTGTCGTAGTTGGGCACGAAGTCCACGACGTCCTCGTCGAGGTGCTCCGTCATGGCCAGTGCCGGCGCGGCCAGCCGAGCCTCGGTGTACCGCGGGGCGGCCGGCCCGTCGTCCAGCGAACCGAAGTTACCGTGGCCGTCGATCAGGGGAACACGCAGGGTGAACGCCTGCGCCATCCGCACCAGGGCGTCGTAAATGGCGGTGTCGCCGTGGGGATGGAGTTTGCCCATCACCTCGCCCACGACACGGGCGCTCTTCACGTGGCCGCGATCGGGACGCAGACCCATTTCACTCATCTGGTACAGGATCCGGCGCTGTACGGGCTTGAGTCCGTCTCTGGCGTCGGGGAGGGCGCGCGAATAGATCACGGAGTACGCGTACTCGAGGAAGGACCCCTGCATCTCGGTCGAGACGTCGACGTCTTCGATGCGCTCGGTGGTCTCGGCGGGCGGCGTGCTGCTTGAACGGCTCATTCGTGACTTCTGTTGAGGCGTGCCATGCGCGGGGCAGGCACTTTCGAGTGGGTGCTGGAACGTGCGGCCTGGGTCTATGTCAGAATTGGCCGGATGCCCCCCATGCTACCGGCCCGCCAATTCAGCACCCTGCGGCTTGCCGACGTTCTGACAAGTTCCCTCTCCGCGATCCTCGACCGGCCCAACGCCCTCGGTCTCAGGACGAACGCGAGGACCGTCGTGGTCCTGGCCGACGGACTCGGGGTCAGCCAACTCCGGGCGCGCGCCGGGCACGCGCGCTTCCTGAGCGGTCATCTCACCAAGGCCGGCGTGCTCGACGGCGTCTTCCCGGCGACCACCGCCGCCGGCATCGCCACCCTCACCACCGGCGTCGAACCCGGTCGCCACGGACTCGTCGGCTATCGCGTACGTGACGCCGCGAGGGACCGGGTCGTCAACCAGCTCACCGGCTGGGACGTCGACATGGATCCTGCGCTCTGGCAGCGGGAGCGCACGGTCTTCGAGCGGGCGGCGGACGAGGGTGTGCCCAGCTTCGCCATCGGCCCGAAACGGTACACGACCTCCGGATTCACCCTGGCCGTGCTCCGCGGCGCCAGGTATATCCCCGCCGAGACCCTCGCCGACCGGTTCGCGGCAGCTCGAGCGCTCCTGGACTCCGAGCCTCGGGCTCTCGTCTACCTCTATGTTCCCGAACTGGACATGGCCGCGCACGCGCACGGCTGGGAATCGGCTCGGTGGCTGGCCGAGCTGGAGGCACTGGACTCCGCCATGGCCGGCTTCGCGGCGGGTCTGAGACGCGACGAGGGAGTGCTGCTCACCGCCGACCACGGCATCATCGATGTGCCCGCCACCCGGCACGTGCTCTTCGACACCGTTCCCGGACTCGTAGACGGGGTCCGCCACATCGGCGGGGACCCAAGGTGCGTGCAGCTCTACCTCGAGCCGGAGCGGGCCGACGAGGCCTCCGCCCTGGCGGAATCCTGGCGATCGGTGGAGGGCGAACGAGCGTGGGTCTTCACCCGCGACGAGGCCGTGGATGCCGGACTGTTCGGGACGGTCGCACAGGAGGTCTCGCCGAGAATCGGTGACGTGATCGTCGCCGCCCGGAAACTGATCGCCTACTACGACTCGCGGGAGCCCAACCAGTCTGCCCGCAACATGGTCGGCCAGCACGGGTCGCTCACCGACGAGGAGCTCAGGGTTCCGCTGATCAGGCTCGGCGCCCACTCCGCCTGACCACGCTGGGAGACGAAGAAACCCGCCCGGGTGTCCGTCGATGACGGAATCCGGGCGGGCTTCGGGGGGTCAGACCGGGTACTGGCCGCGCTTCACCTGCGGCTTCGGCAGACGCATCGGACGCAGCTGGAGCGCCCGCATCGCGGCGTACCAGCGAACACGCTCGGCCTTGCTCTCGCCGAACTTGGCCTTCACCTTGCGGGTGAGAGTGAAACCGAGGATGACACCGTCGACGACGGCCACCAGGAAGAACGCCCACAGGGCAAGGATGCCATACGTCTGCACCATCGGGTCCGGGAAGAACGTCAGCAGGATGACGAGGAACATGATCGGGATCATGAATTCACCCACGTTGAAGCGCGCATCGACGTAGTCGCGCACGTAGCGCTTCTGCGGACCGCGTTCGCGCTGGGGCAGGAAGCGGTCGTCGCCGGCGGCCATGCCGAGTCGGGCACGGTCCCTGGCCTCTGCGGCCTTGCCCCTGGCCTGCTTGGCCGCGAGCTTACGGTCGCCGGGCACCAGGGGACGCTTGTTCAGCGCCTCCTGCTGCTTGCGGCTGGGCGTCGGTTGACCTTTACCGGCCGCAAGGCGGGCTTTGGTCTCCTCCACGGACTCCATGGAGGGTTGTGCGTCTGGGTTCACAGGCTTAGCCACATCAGTTCCTTGCAATTGGTTGCCTTAAGATTACCTGATGACCGATATTCCAGAAACAGAACCGATTCCGCCGGAATCGGGCGACGCCGGTATCCGCGCCTCCGTCGAGCGGGGCCTGCCCTCAACGATCGCGGATCTCTGCGCCCTCGTGCGGGTGCCGTCGGTATCCTGGGATGCCTTCGACCGCGGCCAGGTGGCCGTGAGCGCCGAGAAGGTGGCGGACCTCGCCCGGGGTCTGGGGGTCTTCGAGTCCGTCGAGATCAAGCAGGCCGGAATTCCCGGCGGGTCCGAACTGGGCCAGCCGGCGGTACTCGCCACCCGGCGTGCCAGGAACGGACGTCCGACCGTCCTCCTCTACGCCCACCACGACGTCCAGCCTCCCGGTGGCGACGACGACTGGGACTCGCCGCCCTTCGAGCCGACCGTGCGCGGTGACCGACTCTATGGACGCGGCGCCGCCGACGACAAGGCGGGCGTGATGGCCCACATCGCGTCGATCCGCGCGCTCGTCGACGCGGCCGGGCCCGATTTCGACCTCGGCCTGGCCCTCTTCATCGAGGGGGAGGAGGAATTCGGTAGTCGCTCCTTCGCAACCTTCCTGGAGGAGAACAGGGAGGCGCTGCGTGCCGACGCCATCGTGGTCGCCGACTCCAACAACTGGGACATCGACACACCGTCCCTGACCATCGCCCTCCGTGGCAACGTCACGTTCCGGCTCACGGTCCGCACGCTCGACCACGCCTCTCACTCCGGCATGTTCGGGGGAGCGGTGCCCGACGCCATGATGGCCACCGTGCGCCTCCTGAACACGCTATACGCCGACGACGGGTCGGTCGCGGTCGCCGGGCTCACCAGTCACGACGCCGTCACGCCGGACTACTCGGAAGACCAGCTTCGTCAGGAAACCGGCCTGGCCGACGGAGTGCAGCCGATCGGCCACGGAACCGTACTCAGTAGGATCTGGTCGCAGCCGTCGATCACTATCACCGGAATCGACGCGCCGAGCGTGGCCAACGCCTCCAACACTCTCTCGCCCGCCATCGCCGTGCGGCTGAGCACACGGATCGCACCCGGCCAGCCGGCGGCGGATGCGTTCACCGCCCTCGATGCGCATCTGCGTGCCCACGCCCCGTTCGGCGCCCAGATCGAGATCGACGACGTCGACACGGGCGAGGCCTTCCTCGTGGACACCAGCGGCTGGGCGGTCACCGAAACGCGGCTCGCCATGGCCGAGGCCTGGGGACGCGAGCCGGTCGACATCGGTGTCGGCGGATCGATCCCGTTCATCGCCGACCTCGTGCGCGTCTTCCCTGAGGCGCAGATCCTCGTGACCGGCGTCGAAGACCCCGATTCGCGGGCACACAGCCCCAACGAATCGCTGCACCTGGGCGTCTTCAAACGCGCCGTGCTCAGTGAAGCCCTGCTGCTCGGTCGCCTCAATCAGAGGGTCCGCCCGGTCACAGACTGAGCGCCCGACCCGGCCATGGGCCGGATCGGGAATTTCGGGGGTGCTTTCACCGTTTCCCTAGGTACAATCGCCGTGGTGGACTGAGCACCCCGGCCCCGGCCGGACAGCGCGAAGCCACCGACAGACCGCAGCGACGTGACGGAACCCTACCGACGCGAAAGTAATGAGGAGCAGCATGACCGACACCATCGCCACCAGCACCGCAGCCCACGGCGTGGGCCTCAGCGACACTGCCGCCCAGAAGGTCCGCAGTCTGCTTGCCCAGGAGGGGCGCGAGGATCTCCGCCTCCGCGTTGCCGTGCAGCCGGGCGGCTGTTCCGGCCTGATCTATCAGCTCTACTTCGACGAGCGCGTTCTCGAAGGCGACGCTCTCGTGGACTTCGACGGTGTCGAGGTCGTCGTCGACAAAATGAGCGTTCCTTACCTCGACGGTGCTTCCATCGACTTCGAGGACACAATCGCGAAGCAGGGCTTCACGATCGACAACCCGAATGCCGGCGGCAGCTGCGCTTGCGGAGACTCCTTCAGCTGAGAGCCGGCCATAACCGACGCCCCCTGCCAGATCCCGCCTGAATTGCGCGGATCCCCGTCCGGCAGGGGGCGTTGTGTCTTAATGCTGGGACTGAAGGCGAATTCGTTATCCGACCGACCGCGTTGGTGCACATACCGCGCCGTCTCTCGCAGTAGGCTGTGAAACTAGAAATGCACTTCCAGTGAAGTGTCGTCGAGTCTTCCCCGAAAGGTTACTGGTGCGCAAAAACCATCGTCTCCGATGGGCTGCTATTCCGATCGCAGCGTCGTTGGCCATTGTTCTGGCGGGGTGCACTCAAGCCCAGCTGCACGGCTTCCTCCCCGGCTTCGAAGAAGGTCAACCGGCGGTGACCAACCAGACCGACCGAATCGGCGGGCTCTGGACCACCTCCTGGATCGTCCTTCTCGTGGTCGGCCTGATCACCTGGGGCCTGACCCTCTGGACCGTAGTCGTCTATCGACGCCGCAAGGGCCAGACCGGTCTCCCTGTCCAGCTTCGCTACAACATGCCGATCGAGATCTTCTACACGGTCGTGCCGCTCATCCTCGTGCTGGGCTTCTTCGCCTTCACCGCGCGTGACCAGGCCGCCATCGAAGCGCGCTTCGACTCGCCCGACGTGAAGATCGAGGTCATCGGCAAGCAGTGGGCCTGGGACTTCAACTACGTCAACGAAGACGTCTATTCCGCCGGTATCCAGGGCCAGCCCGACCTCAACGGGGAAAAGGGCGCGCTCGTCGAGTCCGAGATCCCCACCCTCGTGCTCCCCGTCGGCAAGAAGGTCGAACTCGCACTCGAGTCCCGCGACGTCATCCACTCCTTCTGGGTCATCGACTTCCTCTACAAGAAGGACATGATCCCGGACAAGACCAACTACATGTCGGTCATCCCGGAACGGATCGGCACCTACTCCGGCAAATGCGCCGAGCTGTGCGGCGAGTATCACTCCCTGATGCTGTTCAAGGTCAAGGTCGTCTCCGAAGCCGACTATGAGGCCTACATCCAGTCCCTGCGCGTGGCCGGCAATGAAGGCCAGCTCGACAACGGCTACAACCGCAACCAAAATCTCCCGGGCACGACCGCCCCGACGGTTCAGGAGGGCAACTAGGCCATGAGTACCACCACTGCTCCCACAGCCCCGGTCGCTCCGGCGGCCCCCCGGCGGATCTCGGGCGTTGACCGCAAGGGCAACATCCTCGTCCGGTGGATCACCTCCACCGACCACAAGGTCATCGGGTACATGTACCTGATCACCTCCTTTCTCTACTTCTGCCTCGCCGGCGTGATGGCCCTCGTGATCCGGGCCCAGCTCTTCGAGCCCGGCCTGCAGATCGTGCAGACGAAGGAACAGTACAACCAGCTCTTCACCATGCACGGCACGATCATGCTGCTCATGTTTGCGACGCCGTTGTTCTTCGGTTTCGCCAACTCCCTGATGCCGCTCCAGATCGGTGCGCCCGACGTCGCCTTCCCGCGGCTCAACGCGTTCTCGTTCTGGGCGTTCTTCTTCGGCAGCCTGATCGCGGTCGGCGGGTTCCTGACCCCCCAGGGCGCAGCGTCCTTCGGTTGGTTCGCCTATCAACCGTTGGCGAGCACGACGTTCTCGCCGGGTGTCGGCGGCAATCTCTGGATGGTGGGCCTCGGCCTGTCGGGTTTCGGTACCATCCTTGGTGCCGTGAACTTCATCACGACCATCATCACCATGCGCGCGCCCGGCATGACCATGTTCCGGATGCCGATCTTCACCTGGAACACGCTGGTCACCTCCATCCTCGTTCTGATGGCGTTCCCGGTGCTCGCCGCTGCTCTCCTCGCCGCGGCATCCGACCGCATCTTCCTCTCCCACATCTACGATCCGGCCAACGGCGGCGCCATTCTCTGGCAGCACCTGTTCTGGTTCTTCGGCCACCCCGAGGTGTACATCATCGCCCTGCCGTTCTTCGGCATCGTGTCCGAGGTTTTCCCGGTCTTCAGTCGCAAGCCGATCTTCGGGTACAAGACGCTCATCTACGCGACCATCTCCATCGCCGCGTTGTCCGTTGCCGTCTGGGCGCACCACATGTACGTCACCGGCTCCGTCCTGCTGCCGTTCTTCTCCCTGATGACCATGCTCATCGCGGTACCGACCGGCGTGAAGATCTTCAACTGGATCGGCACGATGTGGCGGGGGTCGCTGACCTTCGAGACACCGATGCTCTGGGCCATCGGCTTCCTCGTCACGTTCACCTTCGGTGGCCTGACCGGCGTCATCCTCGCCTCCCCGCCGCTCGACTTCCACGTCTCCGACACCTACTTCGTCGTCGCCCACTTCCACTACGTCATCTTCGGTACCGTCGTGTTCGCCATGTTCAGTGGCTTCTACTTCTGGTGGCCGAAGTGGACCGGGAAGATGCTCAACGAGAGCCTCGGCAAGTGGCACTTCTGGCTGCTCTTCATCGGGTTCCACACCACGTTCCTCGTGCAGCACTGGCTCGGCGTCGTCGGGATGCCCCGTCGGTACGCGTCGTACTCGCCCGAAGACGGCTTCACCTGGATGAACCAGCTGTCCACGATTGGCGCGATGATCCTCGCCGTGTCGATGATCCCGTTCTTCCTGAACGTGTACATCACGGCACGCAAGGCGCCGCTCGTCACGGTGAATGACCCCTGGGGGTTCGGAGCGTCGCTCGAATGGGCAACGTCCTGCCCGCCGCCGCGGCACAACTTCACGTCCATTCCGCGGATCCGTTCCGAGCGCCCCGCCTTCGACCTGAACCATCCCGAGGTGGCTATGCCCATCGGGATCGGACCGGGCAAGGATGCACCGGATGCCCCCACATACGATGCAGCTTCGAACGAGGTCAAGTAGATGAGAGCCAACGTCAACCTGCTCTGGATTCTCGCGGGCTTCTTCGTCGTCGTCTCCACCGCGTACACCGTTTGGGGTCTTCTCGACCCCAAGCAGCACAGCGTCGAGTGGGCGGGTACCTTCGCACTCGGGCTCTGTGCCGTATTCGTCGGCTTCGTGGCCTTCTACCTCAGCCGGGTGCACAGTGCCCAGGGCGGGGAGCTGCCGGAGGATCGGCTCGACTCGAACATCGACGACGGCGATCCCGAGGTCGGCTTCTTCAGTCCGTGGAGCTGGTGGCCGATCCTGCTCGCCGGCAGTGCAGCACTGTTGTTCCTCGGCCTGGCGGTCGGCGTGTGGATCTCCATCATCGCCGTCGGCATCGGCCTGATCAGCCTCGTCGGCTGGGTCTACGAATACTACCGGGGCATGTTCGCCCGCTAGAACCGCTCCGACGACTCCGGTCATGCGCAATACGGCGCCCGCGACATTGTCCGGGCGCCGTTTGCGTACCCGGACGTTGTTCGGGCCGCACAGCCCCGCACCGGACCGGCCCTGTGGAGTTGGCCGGTCAGTCGCGGCGACGGAACCCGAGTACCTCGACGGCGACCGTCACAGGGCGTTGGACCTGGGGCTCGTCGGCGAGGGCCGCGGCATCCGTGTGATGCGCTGAGGGACCCATGCCGACGAGGCTGGTGACCTGGTCGGTGGTGAGACTGAGCAGCCGGGTGGTGGCCCGACGCGACTCGAGCATGAAGTGCGCGTCCAGAGACGCGGTCAGTTGTGCGCTTTTGTTAGCCTGCACGCCCAGGGCCAGACCGGCGGCGTGGAGCTCCTGGAGATGCGTCTCCTGAGGCACGACGACCGCGAGCAGGCCACCGGGGCGTAGCATCCGGTGGAACTCGGCGGGATTGCGGGGAGCGAAGACGTTGAGGATGACGTCGACGGCGGCGTCCCGCACGGGAATCGGCGCCCAGACGTCGGCGACCAGCCCGTCGATGTGGCTCTCCCGGGCGACAGAACGGGCAACCGCGACGGGGGAGAGATCCATGCCCAATGCCCGGGTCTCCGGCAGCCGGTCGAGCACCCCGCGGAGGTAGTATCCGGTGCCGCAACCGCAGTCCAGGATGCGGGTGGGCTGCTGCGCCTCGACCAGGTCGGCGAGGTCGTCGCGCAGCCACTGGTACCAGCCGGAGGTCAGAAACGCGTCACGCGCATCAAGCATCTGTGCGCTGTCGCCGATCAGGCGCTGGGAGGCGGCGGCCAGGGAGACGTAGCCCCGCTTGTTGGCGTCGTAAGCGTGACCGTTCGTGCAACGCAGGACCAGAGCGCCGGCCGGCTCGAGGGAGACAAAACAGATCGGGCACCGAAGCCACTCCGACAGGGTCTGGAGGGACATCGATGCCCGATCTGTTGTTGAGGCTGTTGCCTAGTGGTGGTCTCCGTGGGACTGCTCGAGTTCCGTGGTGCTGACCGGTTCGATCCGATCCTCGAAGAACCAGCGTGACATGCCGGCGCGAAGCTTCTGACCGGTGGTGATCCGGCCCTGGGCGTTCGGGCGGAGCATCAGGGGCTTGTAGTCGGGGTAGCTGACCAGCTTCCAGCGCTCGTACTCGTCGACGGGCTGGTGCACCTCGATGTACTCGCCACCGGGGAGGCGAACGATTCGACCGGACTCGTAGCCGTGCAGGACGATTTCGCGGTCCTTCTTCTGCAGGGCCAGGCAGACGCGCTTGGCGATGAAGAAGGCGATGAACGGGCCGATGACGACGAGGAACTGCATCGTGTGGATGACACCCTCCATCGTGACCCGGAAGTGCGTCGCGATGATGTCGGAAGATGCGGTCGCCCATAGGGCCGCATAGAAGGTGACTCCGGCCGCGCCGATGGCGGTGCGAGTCGGGGCGTTCCGCGGGCGGTCCAGGATGTGGTGCTCCCGCTTGTCCCCGGTCACCCATGCCTCGATGAACGGGTAGATGAGCACCACAAGGATGAACAGGCCCAGCGCAACGAGGGGAATGAGGATGTTGAACGAGAACGTGTGGTCGAGCCAGACGAACTCAAGTCCCGGCGGGATCAGTCGCAGTGCGCCGTCGGCGAAACCGATATACCAGTCGGGTTGGGTACCGGCGGATACGGGGGAGGGGTCGTATGGTCCGTAGTTCCAGATCGGGTTGATCGTGAACAGCGACGCCATCAGCATCACGACACCGAAGACGATGAAGAAGAAGCCGCCGGCCTTGGCCGCGTAGACGGGGAGGACCGGGTAGCCGACGACGTTCTGGTTCGTGCGACCCGCACCTGGGTACTGGGTGTGCTTGTGAACGACCACGAACAGGAGATGCATGGCGATCAGCGCGACGATGATCGCCGGCAGCAGCAGGATGTGCAACGAGTACAGACGCCCGACAATTGCCTCGCCCGGGAATTCGCCGCCGAAGAGCAGGTAGGAGATCCAGGTGCCGACGAGCGGGATGCCCTTGACCATTCCGTCGATGATGCGCAGTCCGTTGCCGGAGAGCAGGTCGTCAGGGAGGGAATAGCCGGTGAAGCCCTCTGCCATGGCGAGGATGAAGAGGATGAAACCGATCACCCAGTTAAGTTCGCGCGGCTTGCGGAAGGCACCGGTGAAGTAGATCCGGAGCATGTGCAGGCCGATGGCCGCCACGAACAGCAGAGCTGCCCAGTGGTGGACCTGGCGCATGAGCAGGCCGCCACGAATGTCGAAGGAAATGTCGAGTGACGACGACATCGCCGCCGACATTTCAATGCCCTTCAACGGGACGAAGGATCCGTCGTAGTGAACGGGGGTCATCGCTGCGCTGAAGAAGAACGTGAGGAAGGATCCGGACAGCAGGATGATGACGAAGCTGTACAGCGCCACTTCGCCGAGCAGGAAGGACCAGTGGTCGGGGAAGATCTTCCGACCCAGCTCCTTGACCGCCGTCGAGATGCTGGTGCGTTCGTCGATGTAGTTCGACGCGGCGGCCGTCAGACCGCCGGACTTCTTGGTTTCGACCAACTCAGTGGTCGTCGTTGCAGTGCTCAATTCCGCTCCCAGAAGCTCGGTCCGACGGGTTCAGTGAAATCGCTCTGTGCAATGAGGTAGCCCTCAGAGTCCACCGCGATGGGCAGCTGCGGAAGGGGGCGCTTGGCCGGTCCGAAGATGACCTCACAGTGGTTCGACACGTCGAACTGCGATTGGTGACAGGGGCAGAGGAGGTGGTGGGTCTGCTGCTCATAGAGTGCGACCGGGCATCCAACGTGGGTGCAGATCTTGGAGTAGGCGACGATTCCGTCGTAGGACCAGCCCGCGCGTTCGGGCAGCTCGTTGAGGTCTTCCGGCTTGAGCCGCATCAGGAGGACGGCGGCCTTGGCTTTTTCCTCCAACTTGCCGTGCTCGAGGTCCTGGAGTCCCTCCGGGATCACGTGGAACGCGGAACCCAGGGTGATGTCCGATGCCTTGATGGGGGCACCGGTCGGGTCAAGCGCGAGCCGGGTTCCCTTCTTCCACATCGTGTGGCTGAGGAGGGCGGCCGGGTTGTCATCTTGTGGTCCGAGACCACGGAAAAGCACCACGGCGGGAAGCGGGAAGGCTATCAGTGCACCGATCAGGCTGTTGCGGATCAGGGTGCGACGTCCGATACCGGACTCCTCGCCCGCTTCCTGGAAGATCTCGACGGCCCGCGCGCGGGTCTCCTCCGACCCGCGGACCGGGTGGCGCTCGTCGATTCCCTCGTGGTCGTACATCAGGGCCTTACCCCAGTGCACGGCGCCGATGCCGATGGCCAGCAAGGCCAGGCTGAGGCCCAGACCGATGAAGAGGTTGTTAGTGCGAACGGAACCCGGGTCCTCGGGAATGATCGGGAACGCCATGTACGCGGCAATCGCGAAGACGCTGCCCACGATCGACAGGTAGAACAGCGTGTAGACGGTCCGTTCGGCCCGGCGCTCGGCGCTCGGGTCGACGTCGGTCACGCGAGGGCGGTGCGGGGGGAAGCCCGGGTTGGCCACGGCATCCCGTACGACGACGGCGGTGCCGGCGGAAGCTCCCTCCAGCCCGACGCCCGACGAGTCAGCAGCGGCCAGATCCTTTCCGCTGTTATCGTCCTTGGCCATTGTTCTCCTTCATCGGCAGTTTCATATGCAAGTTAGTCGAGACCGGAACCGGTCAGTTTGATTTCGCCGTGATCCACACGGTCAGGGCGACGATCGTGCCCAGACCGAAGATCCAGAGGAAAAGACCCTCGGAGACCGGCCCGAGTGAACCGAGCGCATAGCCGCCGGGAGACGGGTTGTTCTCGAGGTACTTCAGGTACGTGATGATGTCGCGCTTGCTCTCGGGGGAGATATTCATGTCGTTGAAGACCGGCATGCTCTGCGGGCCGGTGACCATGGCCTCGTAGATGTGCTTGGAGGTGACTCCGTCCAGAGCAGGTGCGAACTTGCCCTCGGTGAGGGCTCCACCGGCGCCGGCGACGTTGTGGCACATCGCGCAGTTGATCCTGAAGAGTTCGGCGCCGTTGGCGGCATCGCCCTTTTCGTCGAGCAGCTTGGCCTCCGGCAGACCCGGTCCGGGAGCGAGGGAGGACACATACGCGGCGAGCGTGGCGATCTGCTCGTCCGTAAACTGAACGGCCTTCTTCTCGGCCTGCGGTCCATTCGACTGCATCGGCATCCGGCCGGTGCCGACCTGGAAATCGACCGCGGCCGCGCCGACGCCGATCAGGCTCGGACCGCTTCCGGTTCCCTGTGCGGCCAGACCGTGGCAGGTGGCGCAGTTGGCGGCGAAGAGCTTCTTCCCCTCGCCGATGGTCTGCTGCGAGGTAGCGCTGGTCTCGGCGCTGGCCGTGCTCGTGCTGAACGCTGCGTAGGCACCGCCGGTGAAGAGCAGGCCGATGGCGATCAGCGCGACGCTGGACAGAGGGTGGCGGCGGCCGGCCTTGCGTCCGCTGGGACTCTTTGGCTTCTTGATCGTCGTCATGTGCGCGTTATCCACTTTCGAATGATTATTTGAGAACGTAAATGACGAGGAACAGGCCGATCCAGACCACGTCGACGAAGTGCCAGTAGTACGACACCACGATGGCGCTGGTGGCTTCCTTGTGGCCGAAGTTCTTGACCGCGAAGCCCCGACCGATCACGAGCAGGAAAGCGATCAGCCCGCCGGTCACGTGGATTCCGTGGAACCCGGTGGTCAGGTAGAACGCCGAGCCGTAGGCATTGCTCGACAGAGCGACGCCCTCTGACACGAGAGTGGCGTACTCGAGGACCTGACCGGACACGAAGATGGCGCCCAGAGCGTAGGTGAGGAAGAACCACTCGACCATGCCCCACTGGCTCGGCTTCCAGCCCGTTGACCTTGCCTGCAGGCGCTCCGCGGCGAAGACCCCGAACTGACAGGTCACCGAGGAGGTGACGAGAATGAGGGTGTTGACCAGGGCGAAGGAAAAATTGTGCTTTTCCGTTTCGAACTGCCACAGTTCCGGCGACGTCGAGCGGAGTGTGAAGTAGATCGCGAACAGGCCGGCGAAGAACATCACCTCGCTTCCGAGCCAGACGATTGTGCCCACAGCCACGCTGTTGGGCCGATTAACCACGGGCGCTGTGGCTGAATAAGTAATTGAGGGGCTCGTCACCGTTCCATTATGGCCGATATCCGGTCGCAATTTGGTCAACGGTGCCTGCCTGTCGTCCAAAACGGCGATTGGTGACCGGATTGGTACAAAGACGCCCCCGGAGCACCAATTCGGGCGGTCGTCGGATCTCCCTTACGATCGAGCCATGCTCGAAATCCAGTCCTGGCCCAATGTGATCAGCGCCCTCCTCGCCGGAGAGGACCTCAGCGTCTCCGACGCTGCCTGGAGCATGGAACAGGTGATGCTGGGGGAGGCGACCCCCGCCCAGCTCGCGGGATTCCTGGTCGCACTGCGGGCGAAGGGTGAGACGGTCGACGAGATCGTCGGTTTCCGGGACGCCATCCTCGAACACGCCGTCCCGCTTCAGGTGAACCCGATGGCACTGGACATCGTGGGCACCGGCGGGGACCGCTTCGGCACCGTCAACATCTCGACCATGGCGTCCATCGTCTGCGCGGGCGCCGGCGTGCCCGTCATCAAGCACGGCAACCGCGCGGCGAGCTCCGCATCGGGCTCCTCCGACGTGCTCGCGGCGCTGGGAATCGACCTCACCCTCTCCCCGGACCGGGTGGCCGGCATCCTCGACACGGCCGGCATCACCTTCGCCTACGCGGCGGCCTTCCACCCCGGCTTCCGGCACGCGGCCACGGCCCGCCGTGAGTTGGGCATACCCACGGTCTTCAACTATCTCGGCCCGCTGTGCAACCCGGCGAGACCGGAGGCCTCGGCCGTTGGCGTGGCCGGACTCGACCGGGTCCCGCTGATTGTCGGCGTGTTCCAGACCCGTGGCGCGACGGCTCTCGTCTTCAGGGGGGACGATGGCCTCGACGAGCTCACCACTACCGGGCACAGCCACATTTGGGAGGTGTCGCGCGGCCTGGTGACGGAGCACGACATCGATCCGCGCGAACTCGGCATCAAGCGGGCGAAGATCGGCGACCTCGTCGGCGGCGATGCCGAGCACAACGCCGGCGTCGTCCACCGGATGCTCGCGGGCCAGGACGACGCCGTGCGGGACATCGTTCTGTTGAATGCGGCAGCGGGGCTCGTCGCGTTCGATCTTGCCAAGGACCCCGCCCAGGCCCAGGTGAACATTCTCGAGCGATTCCGCTCGAAACTGGCCGTGGCCGCGGAGGCTGTCGACTCCGGTGCAGCCACGGCCAAACTCGCCGAGTGGGTGGCGGCCAGCCGGGTGTGACCCGGTCGGGCTAGTTCACGTCCTCGTCGACCCAGCCGAAGGTCTTGGTGACGGCCTTCTTCCAGTTGCGCAGCTGGCGGTCCTTCTCCGCCTCGCTCATCTGCGGAGTCCACCGGCTGTCTTCCTGCCAGTTGGCACGCAGTTCGTCGAGACTGCCCCAGAAGCCCACGGCGAGGCCGGCCGCGTAGGCGGCGCCGAGCGCTGTCGTCTCCGCCACGACCGGGCGCACGACCGGAACTCCGAGGATGTCCGCCTGGAACTGCATCAGCGTGTTGTTGGCGATCATCCCGCCGTCAACCTTGATCTCGGTCAGGGGAACGCCGGAGTCCGCGTTGACCGCGTCCAGCACCTCGCGGGTCTGGAACGCCGTCGCTTCGAGCGCGGCCCGGGCGATGTGACCCTTGTTCACGAACCGGGTCAGGCCGACCAGGGCGCCACGGGCATCCGAGCGCCAATACGGAGCGAACAGGCCGGAGAAAGCCGGCACGAAGTAGGCCCCGCCATTGTCCTTGACGGTCTTGGCCAGGGTCTCGATCTCCCCGGAGCTGCTGATCATTCCCAGGTTGTCGCGCAGCCACTGCACGAGTGCCCCGGTGACGGCGATCGCGCCCTCGAGCGCGTAGTGCGGAGCGTCGTCGCCGAGCTTGTAGCCGACCGTGGTGAGCAGCCCGTTCGTGGAGTGCACGATCTCGGTGCCGGTGTTGAAGATGAGGAAGTTACCGGTGCCGTAGGTGTTCTTGGCCTCGCCCTGATCGAACGCGGCCTGACCGAACGTCGCGGCCTGCTGGTCGCCGAGGATGCCCGCGATCGGCGTCTCGCGCAACAGGCTGTGCTCGTTGACGTGGCCGTAGACCTCGGAGGAGGAGCGGATCTCGGGCAGCATCGACTTCGGCACGTCGAACGCGGCGAGGATGTCGTCATCCCAGGCGAGGGTCTCCAGGTCCATGAACATGGTGCGACTGGCGTTGGTGACATCGGTGGCGTGCACGCCGCCCTCGAGCCCGCCGGTCAGGTTCCAGAGCACCCACGAGTCGGTCGTGCCGAACATCAGCTCGCCGGCCTCGGCCTTGGCCCGGGCACCCTCGACGTTCTCCAGGATCCAGACGATCTTGGTGCCGGAGAAGTACGTGGCCAGGGGCAGTCCGACCTTCTTCTTGAACCGGTCGACGCCGCCGTCCGCGGCGAGGCGGTCG